>Ga0268262_10001569_pt1 | contig 28055 bp, 24 predicted proteins | sample TergutNc150P3_FD_190354 | JGI IMG/M metagenome (GOLD analysis project Ga0268262, IMG submission 190354) | Nasutitermes corniger P3 segment gut microbial community from laboratory colony in Florida, USA - Nc150 P3 (SPAdes) (version 2) | ecosystem: Host-associated > Arthropoda: Insects >... | reverse complement strand
CGGGGTTGTGTGGCGCTTTCGGGGAGCTATACACAGCCAGGTTTTCAGGTAGGTTGCTCTTTTTGCACCCATTGTTCATCGCTTGTAAGGGTTTGCGCCCCACCTGACAGGTTGAGCTTTGTAAACATGCCTTGTAATAGCGGTTGATATTTTTTATATACGGTATACCTCATAAAAAGACCTATAATGCCAACGGGTCAGGTGCGCGGCGCAAACCTGCACTTTGGGTGGATTGTACGGCGCGAAAAGAGCAGCACTTTTTTTCTCCAGAAACAGCATTAGGCATAACTAACTTGAACGCTTTGGCGGGGCGTCATCTTGTTGCTGTGCGTTATGCGCTATATGCTTTTTTAAAGGCAAAAATGGCTTAAAAACAGCCTTCGGATTACTTTTTGATAAATCATACGGCAAGAGGGTCGGAAGCGGCTCTACGACCCGTTATATGCTACAATCGGGGGTATTTTGAATTGCATTGCCCTTGATAAATTTGTCGTTTTTAGGCATTGCGCCTAACGGGAAAACTGCAAAATGTTATCAATTATGACATCACTTTTTGAGAATAATTGGGATATGCAAAGAACAATAAAGAGTAATAGGTATTGACTAATTCCTTATAATACAACAAAATAGAGTAATAAAGCATACCATATAGCAAGCATGAGCGTGAAGGGAAACATTCGCAAAAAAGGTGCCGCTGGTATCGCTAGATATGCCGGATCTGCCGAAGCTACCCCCGCAGATTGAACTCGTTACGGCTCCGCTGGCTTATATAAGGATGCATGGTCGGAATAGGGATGAATGGTGAGGCAACAATGACCATAAGCGGTACGACTATTTATACTCTAAAGCAGTGAAGCAGTTACAGAATAAATTTATTGCAAATATTTTTTCAAATTGGCCAGCACAATTTCATATCCGTTGGGAAGCATATGAGCGCCGTCAAAAGTCAAATCTTTACGCAAATTGCCGTTATCATCAGTCAATCCGGCATTGACGTTAATGAATTCGTAACCATTCTTTTTTGCCAGCTGTTTAATTTTAGTATTTGCCTCTTCAAGTAACTCATTCGAACGGTGCTCGTAAAGTTGGTCATGTTCAGACTTCTCTTCGCCGAAATCGTCTACTGTATTAATCGGATAAAACGCCATTATATAAACTAATGTATCAGGCAGTTTAGCCTTAATTTGGCGCAATATATTGTCATAATTCGCAAGGTAAATGTCTTCTGGTACATTAAAACCAATATCGTTTGAACCAATGTTAATAAAAATCTTACTCGGCTCCAAGTCAAAAATGAGTGTATCCATATGTTCAAGTAAATCGGCGGTCGTTGTGGCCCGAACACCTCGATTGTAAATAACTTTGTTCAAACCAAGATTTTTATCCTGCTGCATTTTCTCAATTGGGAAAATTTCCATTAATGACGAACCGGCAAAGAGGATTTGCCCTTTTTTTGCCGTTTTATTTTCCGTTGCATACTTTGCCCGAATATCATTTTGAAACTTTAGAATATCCGGAAACATATTTGTGAGTGATATTGTTTGTTCAGACATAATTTTCTATAAATATCATTTTATTGCGATGCTTTATTTATGTCAAGCAGCAATGTCGCCTAACGTTCCGTATACAAAAAAACGGCATATACAGTACCAACTCTCCCCTCCCTTTAGGGGAATATTGGCATTGTTTAGGGTTTATTATATACAAGGAATGAGGGATTTGACAATGCTAAATAATAAAATTTACAATTCATCCAGATATGCCAGAAAAAAGCAGTAATTACCTTGTCTTTGCTGATGAGTCAGGAGACCATTATCTTGATAAGTATCCAAAAGAATACCCAATGGTTGTACTTGCGTTTGTGATTATTTCAAAAGACGAATACTGCGATTATTTGTTGCCAAGATTTTCCAGGCTGAAGCTAAAATATTTTCCGGATATGAATACAATGCTGATTTATCTGCCATGATTGCCGAAACGAAATATGAAGTAGTTGCGGTAGTGATTAACAAAGAAGATAAAGAGAGGAAAACGTTTTTAACTACACCACTATCACCTTTGAGTCAAGAGCTTACTCGATTGAAAGATACAGGCAAGCGGATGAACAGCTTTATAATTATTTTAAGAAAACGGCAAATAGGAACTTCGGCATATAAATTCAGATCAAGTCTGCCGGAGGATTGGGATTGCAATTCGCCGATATGATAGCCTGGCCTATTGGAATTCATGTTCTGCGACCTGAACAGAATTTGCCTTAAATTTCCAAATTTACTTAAAAGCCATATACGCAAGAGCATCTAACTGGGTCGTGAAAGGTGTTGATCTTCTTGATTTTGGTACAGTCTAGGAGACGATAAATTATTTTGAAAAGTTATTGCTTATCCCTATTCCCGCATCAATACTGGATGTTTTATGGACCCTGAACCTATTTTTTGTCTTATTGACTTTCCTTATCATATTACATTCCAAAAAAGTAAATTATTTCTCATTATTACCTATATGCCACTATCCCTCTGCAATGATTTTCTTGCGTTGTTTATTTGCCTTATGGAATCTAGTATCGCTGGTTTTGTTGTTACAAGAGCAGCATTGGCTTATCAACAGAATGAAAATTGACTTCACCTCTTGATACTGGAGCAGTAAGATTATCCCATTTGAATTTATTAATTAAGTAATTGTTCATTATAGGCTAAAATATATTTATACTATAGACTAAAGTAACCATATACTATAGGCTAAAGTTAATATTCACTATAGACTATAGTGAATACCAATTTTTTGCTTGTATAGGAGATCAAAATGGCTTCGTTTAGTGAAGACGACCAGGTTTTGCATCGTATCCGCGTCAGACTTTTTCCCAGCAACCTTCCAGGCTCAAAGAAGGCATGGTACGCACGCACGGTCAGTGATGCGGAATTGACTATCGAGGATGTGGCAGCGGCGATGGTAAAGCGTGGCGGCTTTACCGGCAATTACTACGATTTGGTAAAGCATGTGCGGGAGTTTTTGGATGAAACCGCTTACCAGCTCTGCGACGGATATGCCGTCAACGTGGGCTATTTTTCCATACATCCGGTGGTAGGCGGGTTTTTCGCTTCCGAAAGGGAAGACCCCGGCGGCCATCCGGTACGGTTCCGCTTCCGCGCCCGCAAGCCACTGAATGACATTATCCGATATATATCCGTAGAGGCGGAGCCGAAGAAAGGCTTTGGTAATATCGACAGTTTTATTGACACTGATTCCGGAGAAACCAACGGGCGGGCGACGCCGGGTGGCATTTTTTTTGTAACCGGAAAAAAGATTAAAGTAACGGGGAGGGGGAACACCGGCATGTATTTCGTGTCAAATTCAGATCCGCTGCTGCGTTTCAAAGTTTCCAGGAATTTTGCGGCAAACACAAGCGCCCGCGTCAGCGGCATTGTTCCCGCCCTGCCCGCCGGGGAATACCGTATTGAAATTAAAACGCAATACACCGTAGGCGGTATAGACCTTAAAAAGCCGCGGACGATTACAAGCGGGTTTAGCGTTAAGGTGGAGAATATGGTTTGCTAGCACAATTTTTTGGTCACATGGAAGCTATTATTCCATGTCATCCTTTTGCACTACACAAAATAAATTACCTTCGGGATCTTCCAAAACAATGTAATCGGTATCTTTCGGGTATCTCCATGGATACTTTTTAGCGCCAATTTCAATTAAGCGTTCTACCTCGTCCTTTTGATTATTGGTATAAAGATCAAAATGTTTCCAGTCTCTTGCCTTTTTTTTATGCTTTCTTTGGTTAAAGGAAAGATTTGGTCCATTTCCTTTGGGATCAATTAAAACTCCCCACCCATCAGATACGGCTTCTCGTGGCTGATAGTGCAGCGCTTCTTGCCAAAATGAAACCATTTTATCGAATTCATAACAGTCAAAAACTATTGATCCTAACTTTATTCCCATAAATAATCTCCAAAATAATCATATGAAATATTCATCAACTAATACTTAGAACACTATTACAACACCACATATTGATACCATTAATTGATTTTCCAACTATATTCATGGTTATTTTATTACCTTTAATAATTTTGTTTCCATTCAATAATTTTTCCATTATTAATATTGTGTAGCTCTCTATAATATTATGATTTTCGACAAATATTGTTATTTGGTGTATTATACCATCTAAAATATTTTTTACTATATTCGCACAAAATATATTTTGTAAATTTATCTTAAATATCTTTTCAATATCAACATTTTTATAAAATTCTATGATTTTTCCGGAAATTTTTAGTTTTGTTTCTGATATACATTCAATTTTATGAATAGGTATTTCTTTTTGAATTAATTTGCTTTGTATATGCAATTCTTCATTAATATCTTCAACATAATCCTCAATATATTCCCAAAAACCATTAGATGATTTTAATGGAATGTTATTGTTTTGAAATAATGTTTCTTTTCTTTCAACAAATTCTGAATTGGCATTATTTTTTGTTAAATGCCATCTATTACCTTGTGGGCATTTATATATATTTAAAAATATTCCCCGACTTTCTTCTATATGTTTTACGGTATCAACAGCTAACTGGAAAGTTTCATAAATGTCCTTTGGTTTTCCATCCTTTCCTTTGCAATATTCACATTTACGTAAATGCTGCATTGAATCAATATTATCTACAGATGTTTTTCCCACAATCTTATTTTATATTTTTTTTCATAATATTGTCAATAAAATATTTTGTCCAAGCTGTATATAGCTTCGTCTATGCTTACACCAAACAATAAATATATAAACGTCACGACAAAACCAGTCCTATCAGCACCTGCATTACAATGGATTAGATAAGGCCCATCGTGCATAATTAGAAACTTAAAACCCTGTCTTAGCCTGTAATTAAATATGTCGTATTCAAATTTATCTAAGAAATCGAACTTAAATTGAATATCCAGCTCTATTACATTGTTATTTTTGAACAGAGTATTGTACCATGGAACCATGCTTACAAGAACCTCTATATCATTTTCATTGCCAGCCAGATTTAAAATGTAATTAATGCCGCCGTCAAGAACAAGCTCGGTATACATTTCATCTCTTTCCTTATCCAGTTTGAAAACAGGATAACTACCTCTGTAAATTACGCTGTTTCTCATGTTTCCCATACATATTTCACGAAAATTTGTGATTTCATTTTTTTCACTGTAATTAATTTTCATAGGGTTTTCACTCATGCCCTGTTAATCCTTTAGTACTTCAGCCTCGCGATATTTTCCTTTTACCGCCTTTACAATAATTTCTAAGCTAAAATTTTTAAGGGCTTCTCTGACTATTAGAGCCCCATTATACTCACCGTGAATCCTGATGTAATCAAGTATCCGATTGAAAGATACCAACAACGGTTTTGTCGTTTCATATTCAACCATTTGGTCGGCTTGTTTGGCATAAATAAAAGAGCCAACATTAGTTTCAAGACTGTTCAGGTATTCACAAAAATGATCAGTGCTGTCGTATCTGTCATATTCATCAAACCTGTTTTCTCTGATTAAATCATCGTAAGTATCCAGAGTGAGTTGCCTGGTATTTTCTATTTCAAACGGTTGAATAACTTAATCACATACCGACCTTGTTAAAAGCTATCTTGCCGGAGAATGGCTTTTAATTGGGCTTTTTGAGCAGCTACCTGCGTTCACAAGGCTGGATATTGATGAACGATCAAGGCCACACCATTTACAGTAATACTTGTCTGCCATAATCTACCCCCATAAAATTAACTTTTTCTCACATATTATTTTTTTTGCACGAATGCGCCAAGTTAAATCTCACTCAAGCACATTCATCTCCACTCCTGCGGCGGTGAGCAATCGCTCAATGCTCGCGGAGCCGAATTTTTCGGCAGACATCAGCACAAGTTTCCCACAAGTCTCCGCGTCAGCGAGGGCATTATGCGCATCGTAGATAATTCCGAAGTGTTCAGCCAGAGCGGTGAGTGCATAGGATTTCAGTTCAGGCCAGGTATGACGGGCCAGGCTGCAAGTGCAAAAATACGGAAACGAGGGAATCTCCAGTTCATAGCACTCAAGAACAGCCCACAGTACGCCCATATCGAACTGAGCATTGTGGGCCGCAAGGGGAAGGCCGCCGATAAATGGTTTTATGGCGCTTTCCCACACGCCTGCGAATGTGGGGGCGTCTTTTACATCGTCCACGGTAAGGCCGTGAATCTCGGTGAAGTCCGGGCGGATGTAAAGTTCCGGCGGCCGGATCAGCGAAGAATAGGTGTCAGTCACTTTTCCGTCCTTATATTTTACCAGGCCTACCGAACAGGCGCTTTCTCGCGAGTATTTCGCGGTTTCAAAATCGATGCTTACAAAGTTCATTTTAGCCTCGCCATTTTTTGCATTTCTTCGATATTCAACTGCCAAACATCAACCAGCGATTCAGGCTCCAAAGGACGCGCGGTACTGCCCCGGGACAGCAGCCATTCTACCACTTTCTCAAATTGGGTGCTTGAAAAAGTAATTATAACACCGTCTTCAGTTTCGGTGATTTTTTGATCATCAGCCCACTGGCGGTCCGTTACCCACGTTACGGAATAATCGTAAAAAGCAATTTTAAAGCGATACTTTTTTTGCCCGGCGAAAACGCCAAAATGACTTCCGCCGATCCCAGCGCGATAATCAAAATCTTTCGGCAGAATAAAATGTTCTTTTGCAAGAGCGGCATTTTTCATCCGACGCAGCGAGAAGATACGGATGCCCTTTCGTTCCTCGGCAAATCCGTATAAATACCAGAGGCCCGTATCGAACAGCAATTGGTAGGGCCGGACACGGCGGGGTTTAAAGTCCTCGTCATAAGTCCCCTGGTACTCAAAAGCAAGAACGCGATTTTCCCGCAAGGCGGTTGTTAAGGGTTCCCATACATCAAGCGGTATGGGAGAAGATGGAACTTGCGGAACTACGATACGACTTTCGTACCAGTCAGAATTGCTTTCGGAGGCCAGTGGCGCGATAATGCTGTCCAAAAGGTGGCGGGCCGCGTCGTAAATGGGGGTATCTTTATACAGTGTGAGTATATTTTTCGCCATACCCAATGCCAATAATTCGTCCGCGCCGGAAAAGCCCATTGGGATACGATAGAGAGGTTCGGAATAAAAATAGCCACGGCGCAGGGCGTCGTATTCTATGGGGGCGTTCAGCCTGTTTTTCATAAAATCGATGTCCCGGCTTATGGTGGAAATACTGATCCCCTCCCACTTTTTTGCCAGATAGCCGGTGTTCGGGAATTTACCCGAAGCTATTTCCTTGTCAATAAAACAGAGCCTTGCCATGCCCGATTTGGGTATTGATGCCCGCGCGGGCTTTTTTTCGTTTTCCATAATGGTCATAATATCATATTGATCTGTCATAGGATGCCAGAGCAAAAAATATTTTAAATACTGGACGAAAAACACTCCCGATGTAATATTGTATGTAATTATGAATTATGAAAAATTAACCATTAAAGCCCAGGATGCCCTGAATGAGGCCAGTTCTATCGCCCAGAAGGGGGATCATTCCCAGATCGAGGTTGAGCACATACTGCTCGCCCTGCTGCGGCAGGAAGACGGCATAGTGCCGCCCATCGTGGAAAAGATCAGCGGTGATACCGCGAAGCTCACTAGCTCCGTCGAGGCTCTTGTTGAAAAGCAGCCAAAGATATACGGGGAAGCGGCGCAGGTTTACTTTTCTTCCGCGGCTTCCAAGGTCATCGCGAAAGCGGAGGCCGAGGCAGCTTCCTTAAAGGATGAATTCGTCTCCGCCGAGCATATCCTAATTGCCATTGCCACCTCGGACGGCAAGGCGGCGGAGCTGCTTAAAAAAGCGGGCGTTACCAAGAACGCGATTCTGGGAGCGCTTAAGCAGGTACGGGGCAATACCCGCGTTACTGATCAAAACCCCGAGGAGAAGTACAAGGTTCTTGACAAGTATTGCCGCGACCTCACCGCGCTAGCCAGGCAGGAAAAGCTCGACCCGGTAATAGGCCGCGACGAGGAGATACGCCGCTGTATGCAGGTTCTGTCGCGTCGCACCAAGAACAACCCGGTGCTAATCGGCGAGCCTGGCGTCGGCAAGACAGCCATCGTCGAGGGACTTGCAAGGCGGATTGTCGCCGGGGACGTTCCCGAAGGGCTTAAGGGAAAGAAGCTCCTTGCTCTGGATGTGGGCGCGCTGGTCGCGGGGGCAAAGTTCCGAGGGGAATTTGAAGAACGCCTAAAAGCCGTCATCCACGAGGTTCAGGCTTCAGATGGCGGGATCATTCTTTTTATCGATGAGCTTCACACGCTTGTGGGAGCTGGGGCCGCCGAGGGCGCGACCGACGCCAGCAACCTCCTCAAACCAGCCCTCGCCCGTGGGGAATTACGCTGCATAGGCGCTACGACCCTGGACGAGTACCGCAAGCATATCGAAAAAGACGCAGCCCTTGAGCGGCGTTTCCAGCAAATCTACACGGCGGAGCCTTCCGTCGAGGACACCATTGCGATACTGCGCGGGCTTCAGGAGCGCTATGAGGTTCACCACGGAGTACGGATCAAGGACGAGGCGCTGGTGGCGGCTGCCACGCTTTCCAACCGCTACATCACCAGCCGCTTCCTTCCCGATAAAGCGATTGATCTTGTGGACGAAGCCGCAAGCCGCCTGAAAATGGAACTGGACAGCCGCCCCACCGAACTGGACAAGCTTGAGCGGAAGCTGCTTCAGCTTTCTATTGAAAAGCAGGCGCTTACAAGGGAAGAGGACACGGCTTCCCAGTCGAGGCTTGGCAAACTTGAAAAAGAAATCGCCGACCTCAGCGCCGAGCGGGACGCCATGAACGCACGCTGGGAAAAAGAAAAAAAAGATGTTCAAAAGATCCGGGAAATAAAGCAGCAGATAGAAGAACTCAAAATAGAAGAAACCCGCTACGAGCGCGAGGGGAACCTTGCAAAAGCCGCGGAAGTAAAACACGGCAGAATTCCTGAAGCCCAGAAAAAACTCAAATCCCTGACGGATCACATGGAAGGCAGATCGGAGGGGAAGGAAGGAAAGCCGGCTTTGCTTCGCGAGGAAGTAAGCGAAGAAGACATAGCCCGCGTGGTGTCCGTCTGGACGGGCATCCCCGTCTCAAAGATGCTCTCCGGGGAACTGCAAAAATACCTTGACCTGGAAAAGGTGCTGGAACAGCGGGTGGTAGGCCAGATAGCGGCGGTAGAAGCCGTGGCCGACGCGATAAGGCGCAACAAGGCTGGGCTTTCCGACGCGAGCCGGCCCCTGGGCTCATTCCTCTTTTTGGGCCCTACCGGCGTCGGGAAAACCGAGCTTGCGAAAACCCTGGCCGACTTTCTCTTTAACGACGAAAAAGCCCTTACAAGAATCGATATGAGCGAGTACGGCGAAAAGCACTCGGTAAGCCGCCTGATTGGAGCGCCACCCGGCTATGTCGGCTATGAGCAGGGCGGCCAACTCACCGAAGCCGTACGCCGCCGTCCCTACAGCGTTATTCTCTTTGACGAGATCGAAAAGGCGCACCCGGAAGTCTTCAACGTTTTTCTGCAAATTCTCGACGACGGCCGACTCACCGACGGGCAGGGCCGTGTTGTTGATTTTAAGAACGTGATCATTATTATGACCAGCAACCTTGGTTCCGATTTGATCCTTGAAGCGAAGAAATTGGACACTATCAAGGACGCGCTAATGGAGCTTCTTAAGCAAAGCTTCCGCCCGGAATTCCTGAACCGCATTGACGAGACCGTGATCTTCAACCGCCTTGGCAAGGATGAAATCGCCAAAATCGTAGACATCCAGCTCGCCTATCTCTGCTCTCGCCTCGCCGACCGCAAAATTGATCTAAAGCTTACAAAGGCGGCAAAGGAGCTCCTTGCCGAGCGCGGCTACGATCCGCTTTTCGGGGCAAGGCCCCTGAAGCGCACTATCCAGGCCGATCTGGAAAATCCTCTGGCAAAGGCAATTATCTCAGGAAAGATAAAAGAAGGGGATACAATAACAGCGGACAGGAATTCCGAAAAAGGAAGCGAGGCGCTCTCGTTCAAAAAAAGCGCCTCTTCCAAAAACACATAAAAACACACGTAGGAATTAGCCCCCGTGCGAGTCTGCATTAAGCCTTTTCTTTAGCTGCCTGAAAAGCCTGTGGTAAAATGATCAAAGCGACAATCAACAGGGCAAAAGACACCGGAAGAGTGATTGCAACGCTGGCTGCGTAACCCATGCCCGATGTGGCGCCCGCTATTATGTACCCAATAAAGCAAACTACGGCAACGGTAACAGCATATGGAATTTGCGTCGCAACATGGTCAATATGGTTACATGCCGCTCCTGTAGACGAGAGTATGGTGGTATCAGAAATGGGCGAACAATGATCTCCGAATACTGAACCGGCAAGAACAGCGGACAGCGATGTAATGGAAAGCCAGGGCGCCACAATATCGCAGACCGAAATGGTGATAGGTATAAGAATGCCGAATGTTCCCCAGGAGGTTCCGGTGGCGAACGAAAGCCCGCAGGCAACCAGGAACATGATCGCGGGAATGAGCGCGACCGGAAGGTTTGATTGCTCAACCAGCCCTGCCACATACGGGCCGGTCAAAAGAAGATCCCTGCATACGCCGCTGATTGTCCATGCCAAAGCCAGAATGATAAGCGCTGGAACCATTGCCTTGACGCCGGTGGTTATTGCGGCAAAAAAATCCCTAAAGCTAAGGAGCTTGCGCGGCACAAACAAAAAGAACGTCGCGACTATTGCCAGGAAACCGCCCAGCGAAAGCGCCATCCCCGCGTCTGTATCGCCGAATGCATCAAAAATACGTGTCCCCAGGCTTCCTTCAATATCCAAAAAACCGCCGTAGAAAAGCATCGCAAGGATAGAGAAGATCACAAGAAACACAACGGGGATAATCAGATCCAAAACCTTGCCCTTTTCAGAAACAATTATTTTTGCCAGCTCGTCCTCTGTGGAATTCGTATTATCCAGATGTATCATTTCATTATTCACTTTCTTCTGGGCCTTCGCCATTGGGCCATAGTCGCTGTTGGGACGTACGCTCATCCAGATGATCATGAAAATTGTAAGAAGGGCGTACAGGTTCATGGGAATAGAACTGACAAAAGCCTGCATCCCTGTAATCCCCGTCTGGGTTGGATAATAGGAAATTACCGAAGCGGCCCAGGAAGAAATAGGCGCGATAATGCAAACAGGCGCAGCGGTAGCGTCGATCAGGTAAGCCAGTTTCTCCCGCGAAATCTTGTGCCTGTCCGTAATGGGCCTCATAACGGTTCCCACAGTGAGGCAGTTAAAATAGTCATCGATGAAGATGAGAATACCGAGGAAAGCCGTAGCAAGGCTTGCGCCTTTCGCGTTTTTAAGCCTCTTGGCCGCCCACTGGCCGTAAGCCATTGATCCTCCCGCCTTGGTGATAATCGCTACCAGTGCTCCAAGCACGGCAAGGAAAATAACCATGGAAGCGTTATCGCCTACTTTGCTAACCATAAGATCAGAAGCGACATGAAAAGTAGCAAACGCGCTGAGCCCCGAAGCCAGGCTATAAATAAAGGTCCCCGACAGGATACCCAGAATCAGGGAAAAAATAACTTCTTTTGTAATTAGCGCGAGTGAAATCGCGATGAGCGGCGGAAGTATCGAAAGGATACCCACCTGAATAGATTCAAATTCCATCGTTCTCTCCTAAAGTTTGTTAGGTAAATTATGCCAAGCTATCTCAGAAAAAGCAATAAATTTTTTTGTTACCTCGACAATGGAAGCGCAAATCACTGAGAGGGGGATATTCTGCAATCCCTGAAATACGCCGCATGGCTCGCCCAGGGTCATGAACTTGCCCTCACCTGATAACTATGCCTTTTTATGAAAATCATTGTTGGGAAGTAAGCACCTCTTACACTTATATTCAAGAATCTCCCGCGTTAAAACCTATCTTTTTGGACTCAGGCGGATAGACAATAAGGTTGTTTAAGGCAATTATGATTTCATTTACCCGCTTATCGTTCTTTTCAATGCCACCACGATTATTATTTGAGGTCACAATTTGTGACCTCAAAGCTTTCCATTCATCGTTGGTTAGTTGAAACATAAAATAGGAAAGGAAACATACTATATTACGTTTTACAGCTTGGTTCATCACTTTAGGTTCAACGCCGTACAAATTCGCAAGATCACTGTCGAGCATGACTTTTTGTCCTCGAATTTCGAAAATCATGTTTATTATTTGCGTTATCTCCTCTTTCATGATATATATACTGCGCGGATATGTGTTTTTGCTTTGCTTTACGATAAAAAAAGAAGGAAAATTCGCTACTAAATTTTTGGAATGATGAAGACCCTACGGTTTCTTGACCTTAAGCGCCGACGCGTGATACATTTCTTTCAGAAACGCCCCTTAACGGGGCGCGTTTGCCGGCGTGGTGGAACGGTAGACACTGGGGACTTAAAATCCCCTCCCCGTTTTGGGGGTATGAGTTCGAGTCTCATCGCCGGCAAAACTCTTAATTTAGCGCTTAGCTATTGACAACAAATAAAAATCGATCTATAAAGTGCATAAGTAAATAAAATCAAAAAATTTTTGAAGGAGGGTAGATATGACTGTAAGGGATGTACTCATTTATTAAAACCGCATGTTGCGGACTTTCCTCCTGATTTTCTGTTAAGTCTGATAAGGTAATGGTTTAATCCAACATGCGGCGGACTATAGTCCGTTTATTTTCTCATTAATTTCCGGTGTTACCGGGTAATATCAGAGGAGTATCGCGTGTTGAATAATGGTTTGTTTATTGATTTAAAAGATTATGGTTTTTTACAGACGGATTTTTTGGCTTTCGAGGCTCTCTTAAATAACAGAGATCCAAAAAATTTTATTCCCGGAAGAATAATCGAGAGCAGGCGGGAACGGTACAAGGTTATTTGCGAATACGGCGAAGTTCCCGCGGAAATAAAAGGCAGTTTTTTTAACAACCTGAAAGAAGGGGATCTCTTCCCGGTGACGGGGGATTTTGTCGTTTTAAAGCGCAACACCCAGGGCGCTTCATTAATCGACGCTGTCCTGCCACGGCGTTCCCGTTTTTCAAGGGTAGATTTTTTAGGGCACAGCGAAGGTTATGCGAAAAATGTCAGGGAGCAGGTAAGCGCGGCGAATTTCGATTATGTTTTTATCCTTTCATCTTTGAATAATGATTTTAACATCGGCCGTATGGCAAGGTATCTTACCGCTACAATGCAGAGCGGAGGCTTCCCTGTTTTCGTTTTGACAAAAGCGGATCTTGTTGAAGACTTTAGTATACTGGCCGCCGATGTTCAAAAACTGGCTCGGGAAGTACCGGTAATTTGCGTAAGCAGCAAGACTTGTTTTGGCATCGAAGAGCTTATGCCTTTCCTTGAGCCTTCTAAAACAGTGATCTTCCTGGGATCTTCCGGCGTCGGGAAATCTTCCCTCTTAAATCGGCTGGCCGGTGAAGAACTAATGGAAGTAAAATCCATACGCGAGGACGACAGCAAAGGCCGTCATACCACCACGTTCCGCCAGCTCTTCAGGCTTGAATCGGGAGCCCTGGTAATAGACACCCCCGGAATGCGGGAAATCGGGCTATGGGATTCGAAAGAAGGCATAAGCCTTGCCTTCGCGGAAGTGGAGGAATTATTCACACAGTGCCGATTTACTGATTGCAGCCACCAGACCGAACCCGGCTGCGCGGTTTTGGCAGCGCTGGAAGACGGCAGGCTTTCGCCGGAGCAATGGAAAAATTACAAAGCCCAGAGCAGGGAGAACGCTTTTGTTATGAACCATTCCGCTTACCTGAAGCAAAAGCAGGAATTTCATAAGTCCATAGCACGGAATAGTAAAGCACGGCAGAAGAGGATGGAGATATATTAATTTGTCGTTCCATTACCGCAAACGGCATTAACTATAACACCCAGGTTTTGGGCTGGTATCCCCGCCCAAAACCTGGGTGAAAAACTTGGCAGCCGCCGTTTGCGGCAAATGTACAAAAACTGCTAATGAATTCTGCATCTCACCCCTGCTAAAGCAGGTAAAACCTCATTGCCCAGTGAGATGCAGATTTTTTTACTTGTATAAACCTTTATTTGCCGAGTTTCTTATCATTGTTTTAACAAAATAAGCACTGGAAAGTGCGGGCGAGCGGCGCAGACAAAACAATGTGGAGTTCTCCGGCGGAGAAGACGAGCGAATAGAAGTTTGCCTATAAAGTGTAATAGATATCTGACTACTCGGTTTTGTTTCAGCAGCTTCTTCACTACCGGAAATGCCGAGTAGTATCGAACCTTCGGTTCGCGACGGCTTCGTAGCAGACTCTACACGTGTTTTGGCTGCGGCGCTCGCCCACACCTTTATTTAGGTTTATTCTGGTTAATGTATGAAATCAACCCAGCACTAAATTAAGGTTTTAACCCACTCGCTGAGTTTTTGCTTTACCCCGGCGCTATCCGTTTTTGCCGGACTTATAAAATCGATTTCCCCTATCACAGTGTTTCCGCTCAGCAAAGCTTTAAGTTTGTCCAGAGCTTTGCCCATGCCGCCGCCGTGACAGCAAAAGAGGGCGATTTTCTTCCCGGTTATGCTGTTCTTTTCGAGGAAAGAGGCAATTGCCGGGGTGGGTGAACCAGCCCACACCGGAGTTCCAAGAATGATAAGGTCGTAAGCGCTAATATCCACAGAAAGCGGCTTTAACGGAGGTTTTATGCCCTTAAAAACCTGACCGCCGCCCCAAAGCATTAAGAAAAGACCTCTCCTTCTTTTATTATCCAGAGTCTCAATCCTAAAAATGTCCGCGTTTAATTCTGTTTTTAGAATATCCGCTACCAGAGTACAGTTCCCTCCATAGGAATAATAAATTACCGCTGTTTTCATAATTTGCTCCTTTTTTATCTAAATACAAGGTTAACATGGCTATAATGTAACCCCAAAAGTTAAGCCCAGGCTCCACCCATTGCTCAAAAGATAATATGTCACAGGAATATCAATTATAATGGGACCAAAATTAAAGCCCGCTGCGAACATAAGCTTTGTATTGAAAATGCTCGGACCTGACTTTCCTCCTTGTGGGCTAAGCACCAAACTGGGCGCTGTTTCCATGACCAATCCATTATTTTGCAGATCTTTGTTTACTTTATCTTCATCAACATTAAAGGAACCGGAAGCGACTACCCTTGAGCTGCCAAACGCTACATCTACGCCCGCGCCAAAAGCGAGGTTCAAAAACCAGGCTATCCGTATTGAAGTCATCGCTTCAACAGGTATAATATAAGTGTTTGTTCCGAAACCCAGGCGAATGTCTCCATTAACCGGCATACTAATATCATCGAATCCATGAATTCGAATCGGAACATCATCAATTGAAAGGGCTGGTGTTATGTTCAAAATGGTATTCTGCCAAATAAACCCGGTTCCCAGGTTAAGCCCGCGCCAAACCAAAAGACTCCCCAACAAACGCATTTGTTTGATCAACTGGTAATTGACGTTAACTCCTACAGACATGGTCTTAAAGGAAAAACCGGATACTGGTATAGCTTTTATCCAGTTTGTGTCTAACTTACTGAACATAAATCCAAGATAAAGCCCTTTCAACAGAAATTTGGAAGTATTGATGCCAAATTGGGCGCTTATCTGAGCATCGAGCCCAAAAGGAGTATTCACGATGTCTTTTAATACGTCAGGTCCTATTTCCCCTTCACTGTTATTGATTGTGTTAATAATATTTTTTAGAATATAAAATTGCGGCAATTGAATGGCGCCCATAAAACCAAAGGTAAAACAAAAAGCGTTATAGCCCTCATAGCCACGTTGGCTTGCCCCGTCGCTTGAGAATACAGAGGCATTGGCAAAGCCTCCGGCAAGTTTATTGAAATTGTCAGGCAAAAAATTTAATTTTTCATATAATGTATTCTGTAAATCATTAAAAGCATCTGCCGCTGCATTATTTAGTTCAGTAACATTAATTCCAGAATTACTTTTAAAAGTTGGCGCGGTAACCTTTATATCTTCTTTATCAATCCCAAATAACATTCCCGCCAGAAACAAAAGAAACACAGAAAGCAATAGCCTTTTGCTTGCAAGGTCAGAAATGAAAAACCTCATGATAAACCCTTAATAATAAATATTACTTGCTATTAGCGACCAAAAAGCCACTATAATCAGTATAATTTGGTCTCGATAAGATGTAAAGGCGCAAAGAATATTAACCTTAGTCGAACGGCCTTTGGTAAAACCGTCCGTTAAGCTGGTCAGTTTTCAGTACATTGATAAACGCGTTTTCATCAATCTGCCTTATCGCGGGAATAAGGGTCTTAATCTGGCTTGCGGTTACTACCGAATAAAGCAGCGTCCTGCTTTTCTTTTCATAACTGCCAAACCCTTCAAAATAGGTAGCCCCATGGTGGGCTTTTTCATAAATCACCGCATAAACCAATTCCGGCTTGTTGGTAATAATAAGGAGCGTCCTTTGCTGATAATTCCGGTAAAGGGTTCCCAGAGCAGTAGTGGTGGCAAACTGGAAAATTATGGAGTATAAAGCTTTGTCCAGGCTGAAGAGGATCCCACCCACAGCCAGAATAACGCAATTACCGGCAAAAATGTAATTCCACGCATCCCTGTGGTATCTTTCAGAAATAAAAATTGCGATGAAATCGGTGCCACCGGAAGTGGCGTCGGCATAAAGGCATAGAGCGATGGCAAGCCCGTTGAGAGCGCCGCCAAAAACCGCTGAAAGCAGGGTATCATGCAGTTGTATTAATTCAATGAACATGGAAGGCATCCAGTCGGTAAGCAGGCCTGTAATGGCAATGGAAAGCAAAGAATAGAGGGTAAATTTCTTTCCGATGAATTTGAAACAGACCGCCGCCGGAACCGCGTTAAAAAGGTAGTATGTCACACTGAAGGGCAGGTGGAAGTTTCCGTAGCGCAGGCAGATTTCCTGAAGCAACAGGGTAAGCCCGGTAAACCCGCCGGGAAGAAGCCCGCCTGCATGAACAAAAGTCTTTAAATTAAACGCCATCAGCACCCCGGCGGTGATTACAAGAAACAAGCGCCTTGCTGTAGACGAATACTTTTTATCCATGATAAATATTTTAGTTGATTATTGAATCTTTGACTATTATTGGACTAAAATTAACAATATAGACATGAAAATAGAACTTTTTACCTTTTGCGATTTCGCGCAGGAAAATGCCGGGAAACTAACAATTGTTGGCACTTTCGATACCATAATCGCGCGGAATTACCCCTGCATACACCCACACCTCTCGGTGGTTATACGTCTGCGCTTTGATCTTTGGGAATTTGCCAATCACCAGTTCAGGATAGAGACAAAGACCCTGGACGGAGAGCCGGTAATGGACACTATCCAGGGCAATGTGGAAGTAAAAGGGGTAGGAAACGCCACGGCGGTTTCCCATCTGGTATTTACCATTTCCAACCTTCATTTTAAGAATCCCGGCGTTATTAACTTCATTCTTTATGTTGATGACAAGGAATTGTCTTCAATTCCGCTTTATCTAAGCACAAGCTAAAACGATAAATTAGGTTTTATCAAAATATTCCACCAAAATTCCAGGTTATGTTTTACAAACGCCTTGTGGCGACATGATTGTCGCCCAAAGACGTTTGTAAGAATACAAAAATAATTCGATAATCTCCAGTGATTCTATAATCTCCAGTAAGGGTAAGGGAATTATTAATGGAAAATATGGTAAACGGCATTGATATCAGGAGACTCCTTAGCAAAAATTTAAAGCGCTTAAGGGGTATTGCAAAACTGTCCCAGGTTAACCTTGCTGTTGAAGCTGATCTGACACATAACTTTATTAATGACATAGAAAGCGGAAAGAAATGGATTTCCGCTGAAACTCTGGAAAAACTTTCAATTGCCCTGAAAGCGGAACCGTATCAGTTCTTTATCTCAGAATCAAAATGGAACGACAGGGGAGCGGAAATATTTTCGATCTACCTTGATGACTTCCATGATTCTTTTGAGAAGATGGTAAACGAATACCGGCATCGTTTTATTGCTGAAGGCGGAAAAAGCGAAGACTGCGAAAGGCCTGAGAAAGCTTAAGTCCCCTTTTTTATACAGCCTGCCCTAACAAGGCTTTAAATTCTTTTTCATCAAGGGTTTCTTTTTCCAGCAGCTTTTCCGCAACAATTTCCAGGGAGGTTCGGTTGGATCGTAAACGTTCCTTCACTTTATCGTATTGGGCTTCCACTATTCTGGCTATTTCCTCATCAACATATTGCTGGGTTGCTTCGGAGTATTCCCTGTGAAATGCAGGTTCCTGTATCTGATTTCCCAAAATCCCGGTGCCGCGCTGGGTAAGGGCTACATTTCTAAAACGGCCGGACATACCGTAATCGGTGATCATCTTGCGGGCAATGTCTGTAGCCTTTGTAAGATCGTTCGCTGCGCCGGTGGAAATCTGGCCAAAAATTATCTCTTCCGCAGCGCGGCCGCCCAAAAGGACATTGATCTTTCCAAGGAGCTCTTCTTCGGTCATAAGGTAGCGATCTTCCACCGGCATCTGAAGGGTGTAGCCCAGTGCGCCAAAGCCACGGGGGATAATCGAAATTTTTTGCACAGGATCGGAACCTGGCGTATAAGCCGCGATAAGGGCATGGCCGGTTTCGTGGTAAGCCACTATCCGCCGTTCTTCTGTCTTTATCACCCTGGTTTTTTTCTGTAAACCGGCGACGGTTTTTTCTATTGCTTCTTCAAAGTCTTTTTGCATTACCATCCTGCGCCCGCCCCGGACAGCGAGCAAAGCGGCTTCATTCACTATGTTAGCCAGATCCGCCCCCACAAAGCCGGAAGTGCTGCGGGCAACTGCTGCAAGATCAACTTCCGGGCCAGTCGTGACATTTTTTGCGTGAATCCTGAGAATGGCTTCGCGGCCGATGAGGTCGGGCCTGTCAACCAGCACCTGGCGGTCAAAACGCCCAGGGCGTAAAAGCGCCGGGTCAAGTACATCCGGCCGGTTAGTCGCGGCCAGGATGATGAGCCCGGAAGTCGCGTCAAAACCGTCCATCTCCACGAGGAGCTGGTTCAGCGTTTGTTCCCTCTCATCGTTGCCCCCTGCGATGTTGTTGATCCTGCTTTTGCCGATGGCGTCCAGCTCATCAATGAAAATTATACCGCCGCCTTTGTCCCTCGCTTGCTTAAAAAGATCCCGCACCCTGGCCGCCCCGACACCGACGAACATCTCAACGAATTCGGCGCCTGAAATCCTAAAAAAGGAGACGCCCGCTTCTCCAGCCACGGCCCTTGCGAGCAGGGTCTTTCCGGTTCCCGGAGGACCAACCAGTAGTACCCCCCTGGGAATCTTGCCACCGATTTCAGTGTACTTCTTTGAATTTTTTAGAAAGTCAACTACCTCTACCAGCTCTTCTTTTGCTTCGTCTACCCCGGCAACATCAGTAAAGCGGGTAACAACATCGCCTTCCGCCACAATAACCGCCTTGTTCTGCCCGACCGAAAGAACATTACCGCCCATCGGGCCAAGGCGTTTCATAAAGAAGCGCCATATAATCAGGAAAAAAGCGATTGGCAAAACCCAGCTAAATATGATATTCAGAATGGTACTGCCTTCGCGGGAAACCGCGTAATAGGCCACTCTCTTTTCGTCCATGAGCTTGATAATATCAGGGTCGTTAATAGGCACAGTCCGATAAACCGTTTCGGTAACGTTTCTGGGCTGGAATGACATACCGGGAATATTTTCTTTCCGCTCGGTGGTGGTATAGCCTGTAAAGTAAGAATCGGTAAGCTCCACCCGTTTTATTTCACCGCTGGCAATCCTGGCTTTAAACTCGGAAAAATCAATCGCCGGATTTACCCGGTGCAGAAATACATAGTTAAAAAGGCTTAAGCCTATGATGAGAATAAGAATGTAAATGAGAGAAGATTTCCAGCCTCCGAATGGTTTTAAATCAGGCAGGCGGGGGCCCCCTCCGCCAAAAGGAAACTGAGGGCCGTCATTCTTCCGTTTTTTATCATCCTGGCCTTCTTCAGACCCATAATTGTTCATAACATAACTATCCGCAATTAATAGAAAAGTTTCAACTTGCGTCAAGGCGCGCTAACCATTTTTGGATATTGACCAGAAGATCCTTCACATATTGCAATAGCGCTCCGTTTTTTGCCAATACCCCGGATATATCGCCGGCTTTGGACAGCTGCTCAAGATCGTAAGCCATTTTACGAGCTTCTTCCGCGCCGATGCTGTCGCTGGTACTTTTGATACCGTGTACCTGGACAACATATTCCGATAAGTTTTCCGCGGAAACATGGCTCATTTTTTCCAGCGCATCTGGTATTGTCGAAACATAGGAACGCAGAACAGGCAGGTAAATATCCATATCGCCAGCATAGAGTTCCATTACTTTTTCTTCATCCACACCTGGTATATCAACTTTCATATCTTTCTCCTTTTTCTCTGCGGTAACTGAATCACTACCTATTTTAGCTTTATCAAATATCCATTTCTTAATAAATACATCCAGCTTGGCAACGCTGATGGGTTTGGGTATAACTGCCATAAAACCATTTTCCAGAAACATCTGTTCGTTTCCTGTGGCAGTGTTCGCTGTCAAAGCGACAACCTGTATGTTTTTCGCGTATTCTGTGCCGAGGGAGCGTATTTGCCGGGTTGTTTCAATACCGTCCATATCCGGCATCAGGTGATCCATGAAAATAATATTGTAATGAGGTTCCATTCTTTTTATTCGATCAATCGCTTCCTGACCGCTTGATGCGCAATCTGCCTGTATTTTATATTTACGCAACATTCCGGCTGCCGCGTTCAAATTCGGCAAAAAATCATCCACAATCAGAGCTTTTATATGACGTAAATCCAACTGGGTGCCGGTACCCTGCACCAGCTCGTTTTTAAGCCGCCGTGCGGCTTCAATCGTTTCGGCGGGGTATTTGTCGCGCACAAATTTGTTCAGAACCGAGTTGAGCTGGCGTATATCAATCGGTTTGGAAATAAACCCGTCAAAACCGTTAGCCATGAACATCTCAGCCTGACCTGTCAGGGCGTTGGCTGTCAGCGCGATAATCGGGTTCATATACCCCATTCCGCGTATGGTTTTAGCCGCTACAATTCCGTCCATTTCCGGCATAAAATGATCCATGAAAATTATATCGTAAGTCATTCCGCTTTTTATCAAATCAATTGCTTCATACCCGCTCGAGACGGTCTCCAAAGACAGTCCATATGGGGCCATAAGCCCTTTGGCAACATAAAGGTTGGGCTCCATATCATCCACAACCAATATCCTGCCGTATGGCATATACTCCCGAACTATATTTGGAGCCTTCTTAGATTGCGATATTTTACCGCCATGCAATTTCTGAATATTTTCCGCGCCTTCTTTACCAAATGCCCTGGAATCAACATAACCCTGCGGCAGCGTTACAGTAAATATTGATCCCTTGCCTACCTCACTTTCTATTGTAATTTCGCCGTTCATCATTGCGACAAGGCCTTTTGTAATGCCCATACCCAGCCCTGTACCCTCTACCTTCCGGTTGGTTTCCATATTAAAGCGGGCATAATCATCAAACAGCTTGGCCACCTCCTCCCGGGACATTCCGGCCCCGGTATCGCTGATTCGGAAAGTAAGTATGACCGGAACATCCGGCCCCGATACTTCGGCGGTTACCGTCATTGTAACCGTTCCCGAATCGGTATACTTAAAAGCATTGGAGAGGATGTTGTTTAAAATTTGTTTGATGCGAAGATCGTCGCCAAACAATGACGCGGGAACGTTCTCGCCGGCTTGCAGAACAAACTTAATAGGTTTGCTTTCGAAACGCACGATATTGAGCTGTACGGAATCGCTGATCAGGCTTGAGACATCATATATAACCGGTGTCAATTTCAGTTTGCCTGCTTCAATTCTTGACATATCCAGCACATCATTGATGATGCCAAGCAGCAAATACCCGGAGCTATACACCCTGTCCCAGGCTTCCTTTATATCAGGCGAAAGGTTATTTTTTTCCTGCTGCATTTCCGTAATGCCTAAAATTACATTCATCGGAGAACGTATTTCATGGCTGACTCTCGCCAGAAAGCCGCTTTTCGCGCGGTTGGCTTCTATCGCCCGTTCTTTCGCGTCATTTAATTCGGTTACATCAACGGACTGCTGGAGGTGGACCATTTCGCCATCCAGCCATTCAATATAATAAGCTGTATACTGGTAGGTACGTCTTGTTATTGTATTGCATGCAACCCATTCAATAACTTTTTCAGGATCGTTATCAAGCTGGTAGCATGGACAGAATTCGCATCTTTTATTCAAACCTTTATGGAATAGTTTATAGCATATCTGCCCAACACAATCAAAATTAATTTTATAGTAATTTTTCATCTGGTTGTTTACAAATAATATTTCCCCGGTTTTCGGAACGGTAACATAGATCATTGAATCAAGGCTGTTCAGAATATTTTCCAGAATACCGGCGGTTTTTGTTTTCTCTTCCGCTTCTTTTACTTTTGTGTCAGATTTTTGTTTTTCGGCGATGATACTAAGAAGAATGCCGCTGAGTATCATAGCCAGTACAGTGCCCAGAAAGATAAGGACAAGCCTGAGCCTTCTGACTTCCGCATAATACGCGTCTTCCGGCGATACAATCCCAAGATACCAGCCGGTTTCCAGCTTCCGGACAAAAGTTATTGAAGGGACATTTTGATAGTTTCTCATCCTGAATTCGGAAATCTCATGTTCCAATTTTAGCTCAGCCACCAGTCTGGCGGTATCGCTGTTTACTTTTTCGAATTCTGTACCTTCCAGTCTGGCCTCCCTATGAAAAATAAAATAATACTGTTCGTCCAATAAAATTCCGAACCACAATTTGCCTGCATTCGCGTCGATGACATATCCCCGGATCCTTTTAAGATCCATATCCATGGCAATTACGCCCAATAAATTTCCATCGTCGTCAAATAAACCGCGCGCGTAGGTGATAACAATTGCAGAGGACATTACCCCGACATGGGGCTGCAAAAACACTATTTCGCCCCTCGCGGCAACGGCTTCCCTGTACCAGGGGCGTTCCGAAGGGACATAACTTTCCGGCGCCGGGCGATTCTGACCGTCGAGCAACACCCCCCCATATACATCAAAATAGCCGAAAATGCCACCAAAGCCCGATAACTGCCTATGCTCATCATAAAGCAAATATTTGGTAATATCATTTAAATACTTTTGCAGGTCTTCTTTGCCGTTACCATGTAAAATCATGCTGCGCAGGGTCTCGGAAAGGCCCCCAAGTATAGTCCTGGGCTCCATCAAATCCGTTTTGATGCTGGTTTCCAGGGAGTCAAGGGCCGCCTGAGCGTTGAGTATCAATTGCTTGCGGACAATGCCTGTCATAAAATAGGAACTCAAAGCAACCATTAACGCAAAAGCCACAGCCACTACCAAAACAGGCATATACCATGTGGAAAAAGGGCTGGGTTTTAGGATTTTGGCAAGGTTTTTTACAGCCATAATATACTATATACTTTTTTATTATTTAAATATATACTTAAACATTCTAAATATATATATGAGTCTTTTTTCGCAAGGAGGCACTTCTATTTATGGGTAAAACAGGTCAGAAAAAAGGTATCCATATTAGTTTGCTTATAAAAATGACAGGAATATCCGTTGTTTTTGTTATGTTGGCAATCCTGGCCTTTTCATATATCAGTATCAACGCAGTGCAAACGGCAAGCCTGGAAACCGCTGTCATGATGGGAACAGACAAGCTCAACAGCGATATGCTTATATTTGAAACCAGGCTTAACAATGACTACGGACAATTGAGCCTTGTTGATGACGATCTGATAGGGCAGGATGGCAACTCACTTAAGCATCAGTATGAAATGATAGATAAGATAAGTTCGGAATTGAACATTTCGGCGACTGTTTTTATACGCGATAACAACGATTTTCGCCGAATCACTACCAGCATTATTAACGATGCGGGGCAAAGGGCGGTGGATACCTTTCTTGGGACCGGCAGCGCGGCTTATCCATCCATCCAGGCAGGCAATTCATATATAGGAAACGCTGTCATCCTTGGCCACAATTACATCACCAAATATAACCCGATTTTTGCGTCAAACGGCAAGGATGTTATTGGTATTAAGTTCATCGGTATAAGGATGACCTCCATTGAAGAAGTAATCAAGCAGCACAGCTTGGGCCAAATTACCCGGATTTCTTTTATTGCGGCGATAATTATAGCTGCCGCAATCCTGATAAACGCTATTAGCGTTTTATTACAGCTTGTAAAGCCAATCCGCTCCACAACAAAAGTGCTAAAAGAAATATCAGAAGGCGAAGGCGATTTAACAAAATACCTTTCGGTTTCCAGTAACGATGAAATCGGCGATATGGCCAAGTACTTCAATAATACCCTGGATTCAATCAGCACTCTCATCAAAAAGATAAAGCAAAAAGTTGTCGCGCTGACCAGTACAGGCCATGAACTCACCGCAAATATGGAAAAAACTTCCAAAGCGGTGGACCATATTTCAGAGAATCTTGATGAAATGAAAGCCTTGATGGGCAAACAGGAACAAAGCGCTACCGAAGCGGACAGTGCGGTAAAGCATATCCGGGCCAATATTGACAGTTTAAACACGATGATTGAAGACCAGACTGAAAGCATTGAAAGATCATCTTCCGCAATTGAGGAAATGACAGCCAATATTCAATCGGTAACCAGAACCCTGATAGAAAACAGCAAGAATGTTACCGAATTGAAGGGGGCGTCCGGAAACGGCAAAACAGGGCTTCAAAAAGTTGCGGAAAAAATACTGGAAATTGCCAAGGACTCCGAAGGGCTTTTGGAAATAAACGCAGTTATGGAAAATATCGCCAGCCAAACAAATCTACTGTCAATGAACGCGGCCATAGAAGCAGCCCATGCCGGAGAAGCAGGGAGGGGCTTTGCCGTTGTCTCGGGAGAAATCCGCAAACTGGCCGAATCGTCAAGCAGGCAGTCAAAAACAACCTCCGAGATGCTGAAAAAGATAAAAGCGTCCATAGACAGCATCACTGTTTCTTCCAATGAAGTCCTTTCCCGTTTTGAGGTTATCGATAACGGGGTAAAGACAGTGTCGGAACATGAAGAAGATATCCGCAACGCAATGGAAGAACAGGAAGCCGGGGGAAAACAGATACTGGATTCCATAGCTCACCTGAAAGGAATCAACGCGTCGGTGAAAAAAGGGTCAAATGAAATGCTGGAATCGGGTAACGATCTGATCCGGCAAACAGATGATTTATTAAAGATAAGCAACGCGTCGGTGCACGGCATAAACGACATAGTGAACGGCGCAATGCGAGAGATAAGAACAGCGGTGGACCTCGTAGAAGAAATAAGCGTCGAGAACAGCCGGAACTTTGATGATCTTAAAGCGGAATCGGGGAAATTCAAGGTGGACTCCGGTGACGCGAAGAAAAAAATCATCGTCATTGACGATGATGAACCCATTCTTACCATGGTAAAGGGAATGTTGGGCAATAATTACGACGTAGCCACTGTTAAATCCGGCAAAGCCGCGCTGAAGCTATTCTACGATGGTTATGTTCCCAATTTGGCGCTATTGGATCTGAAAATGCCCAATATGAGTGGTTGGGACACTTATGAGAGAATAAAGGGCATCAACAACTTATACAAAGTTCCGATAGCGATTTTTACAAGTTCGGACGATCCGAAAGACATAGCGCAAGCGAAGGAAATGGGAGCCGTTGACTACATAAAGAAACCAATTAACAAGAACGATCTTTTAATGAGGGTGGGAAAGCTGATACAGGGGTAATTGGGAAATACCAAAACAATGGATTGGGGAAATACAGCTTATATTATATGCCGCCTTGTTTTAGGCGCTATTTCATCGTTTTTGGCTATTTTACTTTGGTCAAGAACCAGAGACACGGCATGGATATTCGTTATTATCAGCGCAATAGTCTCTTACATTGAAATTATTTATTCATTGCTGAACCTTTTTGGCATCATTAGCGAAAGCATTCTTTCAGAAAACGCGATTTTTATCATTTCAATATTCCTGTCTTGTTTGCCTACTGTGTTCATAATCGCAGCATTTACAGTAATGGCGCTGCGAAAATACCGCTACCGATAAAGATAAAAATGGAGGATAAATGAAAACCCTGATTCTTGGTTTACTGTTTATTGCAGCGGCGGTTCTGGCAATTCTTCCGGCAGGATTGGGATGGAGAGAAGATGTTTTGGCATTTCTTCGTGGCGCGTTACCTGTTATTTTCGGCTTAATCGGCCTTATTATGCTTTTTGCAGGTACAACTGTCATAAAAGACCGCATGGACTCCAGGAAGGAAGCCGGAAAAAAAGGCTGATACGGTAATTTAGAGTTTATCCTTCATCACCTCCATATATGTCTAATTTGCCTTCAAATATTCTCACGCCTTTTGAACCGTCCGACCGAAGCCGAAGGCTAGACCGAAGGTCTGCGGTAGAGGCGCAAGAGTCTGTAGAAAAACCCCGGAAAAGAGGTTCACGCAAAGACGCGAAGGCGCAAAGATCGCAGAGAAGAAAAAAAATTCGTAATTCTTTATAGTATAAGGAATTACTATATCTTTCTTCCTCTGCGTCTTAGCGTCTTGGCGAGAGATATTTGAAAAAAATACTTTTCCTACAGACTCCAAAGCTCAAATCGAACCTTCGGTTCGCGGACACAGAGGAAAATAAGTAAGTTTCAATAATTTCCGATTCCTTGAATCATAAAAAGACCCAAAGGTACAGCGGAATTTTAAATAGCAGTCACTATTTTTAGTGTTAGCCCAACCCTTTTTCTCCAAATTCTTTAGCTGAGGCCATTAAGAACTTTTCAAACTGGTTCATAAGGTTTTCATGAAGCTGCAAAGTTGATTCAGAAGGATAGTCCTTCGTGGAAAAAAGCTCCGTAGCATCTACCTTTAGTACTTCCGCTATTCGTTCAATCATCTTGAATGATGGGGTTCGCCGTTCAGATTCAATCATCGCGATGTATGTTGACGCTGTACTTATTTTTTCTGCCATAATTTCTTGCGTCAACCCTAATGATTTTCTGCGAGTCTTTATATTGTGAGCCAAAACGGACTTCAGACGCGCCATACCCCTAAACCTAATATCAATAAGCTAAGGATAGGGTCTTATCCTATGTCAAATAATTATCCATTTGCATAGATTTCTATTTATAGTTATATTTAATATAAAGAACTACCATTTCTTGTACAGTGGACATATTTGGAACACTGATACCATTTTAAATCTGGTAGCATATTAGTACAGGAGTTTCTATGAACAATTTGAAGAAACTAATCGGAATTATTCCCAAAATATTGTTCGCCTTAATGCTGGCGCTTGCGCTGGTAAATGTAACCTCGTGCGACAATATGCTGGATTTCGGGGGCAGCTCGCAAGGCAGTAAGCCGTCCCAGCCGAGTAATCCCAATGATGGCAATTCTCAAACCACTGACCCAAACCTCCCTCCGAAAAACCATTACTCCGATTACCAGAATTTTAATAAAGCCGATTATCCCATAGTGAACGAGTCCGGCAAGTCGGATTCCGAATATGCGTTTTTGAAAGACATTATTTGGCTTATGTATGCGGAGAAGGAGGATGCCGGGGAATGGACGGCAAATTACGTCAAGACAAACAAAATCAAAACCATCCTGTCGGACGAATGGGGGTTTCATGCTTGGATAAATCCCGACCTGCTGGATGGACTTTATTTGAATGCGGATTTGTTTAGTGGAATGCTGGTGTTTTATAACGAAGGCAGTGATTATGAGAAAGTCATCATACGCAAACAATTATATGAATTTTTCACACATGAAACGATGCATCTGGTCCAATATAAAAGCAACGTTTTTAGATTAATAATAGGAATGCATCCCGATATATGCGCGGCTGTCGATATGCTGACGGAATACCTCGCATGGTTCTATACCGATGATCGCTATCCCGGCACGGATATAACCGCTAATATGGAAAAT
>Ga0268262_10001568_pt1 | contig 28065 bp, 18 predicted proteins | sample TergutNc150P3_FD_190354 | JGI IMG/M metagenome (GOLD analysis project Ga0268262, IMG submission 190354) | Nasutitermes corniger P3 segment gut microbial community from laboratory colony in Florida, USA - Nc150 P3 (SPAdes) (version 2) | ecosystem: Host-associated > Arthropoda: Insects >... | reverse complement strand
AATGAACAAAGCAGAACTACTTAATAGATTATCAGATATAGAATGGGACGATTTTGAAATCAAAGAGGCACGTTCAGAACTGCCAAAAAGCATTTGGGAGACAGTGTCAGCATTTTCCAATACATCCGGCGGTTGGATTGTTTTGGGTGTTTCAAAAAAAGGGAAAAAATATGATATTTTGGGCGTAGAAAACGCTGAGAAACAAGAACAGGATTTTACAACTGTTCTCCGTTCTCGTAGTAAGTTCAATGTATTGATTAACCCAAAATGTATGAAATACATTCTTAATGGGAAAACGGTTTTAGCTTTTTTTATCCCATCTTCCGGACAAAAACCGGTGTATTTCGGATCGTTGGTAAATACATTTGTTCGCACAGGCAGCGGCGACCAACGAGCAACAGAATCAGAAATTGATGCCTTATTTCGAGATCAATCTTTTGGGGTTCGTTCTGATTTAATTATAGAAGGATTAAATTTCAACAACTTGAACAAAGGTTCCTTGCTTACTTATAGAAATAGAGTAAAAAATCAAAATCCACAATTACCCTATAACGATTTATCCGATGAAGCATTTTGTGAAAAATTAGGTATTACTAAAAATGGAGTTTTAACTTATGGGGGTCTATTAACGCTTGGAAAAGAGGATACTATAAAAAAAATATTTTCTTCATTTTGGATAGATTATCTTGAAATTCCGGGTGTTACTTATTCTGATGCTAAAACAAGATATACTTTTCGTATTCAGGAACAAGAAAACCTTTGGGAATACTACAATGTACTTATTCAAAGGCTTAGAAACTATGCTGACAATCCTTTTAGAATGGGCGATAATGGATTTGCGTATGAAGACGATACCCAATTGGATGCCTTGCGTGAAGGACTTGTAAATATGCTGATGCACGCTGATTATTTTAGTGTAATGCACTCAACAATAAGAACTTTCAGTAACAGAATTGTTTTTCAAAATCCAGGAAGATTTGATATAAATATTTCAGAGTGGCATAAAAATGCTATTTCCAAACCGCGAAATCCTGTAATTGCCAGAATATTTCGATGGGCAAAACTGGCTGAAAACGCCGGTTTTGGATATGACAAAATGCTTGCCTGGAAAAATAAGGTAGAATTTGATACGCATATTGATTATTCGGAAGCTACGTTTTTTTTGGGTGATAAGGTTGCGGATTCTGTAGAGAAAACTGTGGAGGCAATTACCCCCCCAATTACCCCCCCAATTACCCCCCCAATCACAGAATTGGAAATGAAACTCCTGGATATAATTAAGCAGAATCCTAATGGAAGCAGGAAGGAGTTTGCGAATAAATTGGGAATATCAACAGGGGTAGTAAAGGAATATATAGAAAAATTAAAGCAAAAAGGCATTTTAGAGCGGAAGGGGAATAACAGAACAGGTTATTGGGAGATAAAATAAATAAACCGGATATATATTCCATTACTACTGGAATATATATTTCATTACTACTGGAATATTATCTTGTATTGGTATATACTAATACCATGAAGCTATCGGAAATCCAGGATATAAGTGTCACTCAAAAGTTGATACTGGAGAGGCAGGAACGGGGCCTTAAACGCCAATCATTGGCTGAACTGCCGGACATTCAAAGCCACGCGCTGGTTGTATGCGGCATCAGGCGGTGCGGAAAAAGTACGCTGCTTCGCCAATTTGTACAGAAATTAAAGCGTCCATACTATTATTTAAACTTTGACGATATCCGCCTTGCGTCTTTTTCCCATACGGATTTCGGACTTATAGACAAGGTTATTATCGAATCAGGCGCAAAACTGATTTTTTTTGATGAGATTCAATCGGCACAGAAGTGGGAATTATATGTACGGCATAAACTTGACGAGGGCTTTCAGGTTGTCATTACCGGTTCAAACGCTTCTCTTTTAAGCCGGGAACTTGGAAGCCGTTTAACGGGAAGGCATCTGTCCAGGGAACTTTTCCCTTTTTCTTACATGGAATTTTGTGAGTTTACAGAAGTTAATCCAGGCTCAGAATCTCTTTCAAATTATATTGAAAAAGGCGGTTTTCCTGAGTATTTAAAAACCGGCAATACGAATATTCTGACACAGCTCCAGTCGGATATATTGTACCGGGATATTGCGGTACGGTACGGGATACGTGATGTAGCGTCATTGCAGCGTTTATTTGTGTATCTTATATCAAATCCGGCTCAGCTTTTTTCGCCCAGCAAATTGACAAGCGTTGTGGGAGTTAAATCGCCTACTACGGTTTTGGAGTATATCTCCTTTTTTGAGGCAGCTTACCTTATACGCCTTTTGCCCCGTTTTGCGTGGTCTGTCAAAGCTCAGAATCTTGCGCCTAAAAAAGTGTATATCGCCGATACAGGGCTTATAAAAACAGGCGCTGTTTCATTTAGCGGCAACTTGGGCGCTCTGCTTGAAAATTGTATATATAATGTCCTGATAGCCAAAGTCGGCAGTTCCGCTTTACCATCAGGCCATGGAATTTTCTATTTTACAGGTAAAAGCGGCGGTGAATGTGATTTTATCTTTTCGCCGCAGAGTAACCCATCCTGTATTCAGGTTTGCTGGGAATTGACACATGATAATCAGGATCGTGAAATTAACGGCTTGCTTGAGGCTATGGAGTTTTTTGATTTAAATTATGGTACTATCCTTACCTTCGATACTGAGGATATAATTAAAACTAAAGGGAAAAAAATTGATGTAATTCCCGTTTGGAAATATATTGCGCATGAGGATAATAATGGCAAACACAGAAATACTGAAAAAAATATCCGAAAAAAAAGTTAAAATCGGAATTATCGGCCTCGGTTATGTGGGACTTCCCCTTGCCGTTACATTCGCGCGTAACGGAGTTTCGGTAATTGGTTTTGAAAAAAGCTCTCAAAAAACAGACGCGGTAAATAAAGCGCAGAATTATATAAGCGATGTAACAGATGACGATTTAAAAAAAGTTGTCTCTGAAACAAAAAAGCTTTCGGCAACGACCGATTTTTCTTGTATAAAGGAATGTGACGCGGTTATTATTTGCGTTCCTACCCCATTGGATAAATTCAAGAAACCGGATATGAGTTTTATCGAAAATTCCTGTATCGACATAGGCAGAAACATGAAAGCGGGAACCTTTATCAGCCTGGAGAGTACCACTTACCCTACCACAACCGAGCATTTTATGAAGCCGATTATTGAGAGGGAATCCGGTTTAACAGAAGGTAAAGATTTTTGGCTTTGCTTTAGCCCTGAACGTGTTGATCCGGGGAACGCCGATTACAAAACCGATAATACCCCAAAAGTAGTCGGGGCGCTGGGTAATGAAGCCGCTGAAATTGCCAAAGCCCTGTACGGTATCGCGATTAAACATTTATACATGGTTTCATCTCCCCGCGTCGCTGAAATGGTCAAGATACTTGAAAATACCTACCGTCTCATCAATATCTCATTGGTGAACGAACTGGCCCTTCTTTCAGGTAAAATGGAGATTGATATTTGGGAAGTAATTGAAGCTGCAAAAACAAAACCCTATGGGTTTCAGCCTTTTTATCCGGGACCGGGTATAGGCGGTCATTGTATCCCGCTCGATCCGTTTTACCTTGAGCATATCGCAAAAAACTTTAATTTTGAACTTTCCATGATCCATACTGCCGGGGCTATAAATGATCTTATGCCTTACCGCATGATGAACAAAATTTCCTTTGCGCTGAACCGTTATAAGAAACCGCTGAACGGTTCTACTGTTTTGTTTCTCGGAATTGCGTATAAGCCGGATATTGATGATGCGCGGGAAAGCCCAGCCTTGCTGCTGATGGAACTTGTTGCCCGTAAAGGCGCAAAAGTTTTGTATCATGATCCCTATATTGCGGAAGTAACCGATGACAATGGTAATCATTATACAGGTTCCGCGCTGAGCGATGAATTGCTTAGATCGGTTGATTGTGTTGTATTTACCACCAATCATTCCTGTTTTGATGTTGAGCATATCGTAGAAAAGGCGCAGTTGGTGGTTGATACCAGAAACGCGGTTAAAAATGTTTCTATAGAATCTGATAAGGTGTTTAAACTATGAAGATACTTGTAGTCAGCGACCGGGAGTACAGGAAAACCAGCCGCGGCATAGACATAATCACTACATTACTTGCCGAAAAAGGTTATTTTGTTGATCATCTTGTTTTTTTCAGGCGTAAAAGATTTCCTGAAAAACAGATTACAGATAATATTCGGCAGCTTTATTTGTATGATTGTATAAAATTATACCGGGGTAAATTACAATTTCTTTTTCCGGGTTTCCTTCTTCTTGCGTATTTTCATTATATAATAAAGAAAAACTCATTTCTGGATTATACTATATACGATTATGTTGTTATTGAATCAGGGCATCCTGTTTATCTGGCTTTGGAAATAAGTAATAAAATCATCTATCGGCAGTCCGACCCGACACATATAACATTTAATTCAAACAGAAAATTTTATGTAAAACTGGAAACAGAAATCATCAAAAAAGCGTATTTTACAATAAGCGCTTTAAGCAATAAGTTTTATCCCGTTGATTATAAAGATAAAATATTTCATTGGCACTCGGGATTTATCCCGTGTGTAAAAAATGCCGAGCGATGTTCTGCAAAATATTTCATTATCATGGGCGGAGAAATTGACTGGAATCTGATAAATAAAATGGCGAATAAATTTCCCGAATATCAGTTTTATATAATTGGAATTTCCGGAAGAAAAATGTCTAATAAAAATATCATATCAAAAGGGTATCTTGAATATATCGAATATCAAAAACTTTTATCATCATCATTGTTAACGATAATACCCTTCTCAAATCATTATGTTCATCAATTACGGCAAGTTTCATTTACCGCGAAAATATTTGTATCTATGCAATTAGGAATGCCAATTATTTTAAGAGGATACAGCGATATTCAGCACACGGATATTAATAAAAAACTTTATGTCTACAAAACGCATAAAGAAGCATTATCGCATTTAGACTTCATAATAAAAAATTTGGAAAGTGGCAAAATTAATTATGAAGTCTCAAAAGAAACGTATGATTTTTTGTTTCCGCAAACTGCGGAAAATCGTAAGAAAGAACTGGATTCATTATTTTCAAAATGGATAAGATAAAAAAAACTATACTAATTAACGGTTATTTCCTTTCCCGGCGTTTTACTGGCATAGAGCGTTATGCATATGAAATTACTTCTCGTCTTGATAAACTTTGTAAGCCTGATGAAATCACAATAATTGTGCCATTTGACGCGGTTAACATTCCTGAATATAAAAATATCAACATTATCCGCCATGGTAAAACCATTCAAAATATTTTATGGCAATTATTTACCTTGCAATGGTTTTTGATTACTCATAGGGAATATAGAGTTCTTGAATTCGGCAATGCCGCCCTGCCTTTCGCTCGAGGTATTGTTTTTTTGCATGATATTTACTGTGAGTTTTTTCCGGAAGATTTTAAAGATTTTCGTGACAAGTTAATAAGATTATATAACCGTTGGCAGTACCGGTTAATAGCAAAAAAAGCAAAAAAAATAGCAACAGTTTCTGAATACAGTAAAAATGAAATAAGTAAAACATTTAAAATTGATCCTTCAAGAATTGATGTTATCTATAGCAGCGCGGATCATATTCGTGATATTGTTTCTGATTTCTCTATATTTGAGCAATTTCCCATGTTAAATAAAAAGCAATTTTATTTTTCATTGGGCAGTCTTTCCAAACGCAAAAACATCAAGTGGATTCTTGAATATGCCGTAAAACACCCTGATTCTATTTTTGCCATTTCCGGCGTCAGTCTGCCTACTGTAAAGGCGCATGAGTTAGATAATTCAATCCCAAAAAACATAATCCTTCTTGGCTATCTTGATGATCCCAAAGTAAAAGCCCTGATGACTCAATGCAAGGCCTTTGTTCTGCCTTCCTATTATGAGGGTTTCGGCCTTACCCCGCTTGAAGCGTTATCCTGCGGGGCGCAAATAATAATCGCAAAGGCGGCGAGTCTTCCTGAAATCTACGGAAATACGGCGCATTATATCGATCCGTTTAACACCGATGTTGATCTTGACGCTCTGCTGAGCGAACCTGTTGAAAAGCCCGACGGTATTATTACCAAATATTCCTATGACACTTCGGCTGAAAAAGTGTATAATCTGATAAAGGATTTTACGCGATGACAAAAAACACAAAAACAGTATACCTTGGAATGCGCGGCGATATTGTTCACCCCGGTATAATCAACATTATCCGACAGGGCGCGATGTTCGGCGAGTTGACAGTAGGCTTGCTTACCGATTCCGCTATCGCGTCACATAAACGCCTGCCCTATTTAACCTATGAACAGAGAAAAGACGTAATTGAAAATGTTAAAGGCGTTACCCGTGTAATTCCTCAGGAAGAGTGGAGTTATGTGCCCAATCTGCGAAAGTTAAAGCCCGATTACATCATCCACGGAGATGACTGGAAAAACGGCCCCTTGCAGAAAGAGCGCGATGAGGTTTTTGCGGTAATGGAAGAGCTTGGCGGCGAAGTCATAGAGATTCCCTACACATCGGGGATTAATTCATCTTCAATCAATGAGGCGATACGTTCTATCGGAACAACGCCGGATATTCGCCTGAAAACACTGCGCCGCCTTCTTGATACAAAACATCTTGTAAGGATCATGGAAGCACATTCGGGTTTGTCCGGTTTAATAATAGAAAACCTTGAAATTGAAAAAGAAGACGGTCTGCATAGTTTTGACGGAATGTGGTCGTCAAGCTTAACCGACTCGACAAGCAAAGGAAAACCGGACATCGAAGCGGTTGATCTTACTACCCGCCTGCACGATTTAACCAATATTCTGGAATGTACAACAAAGCCAATTATATTCGACGGCGACACGGGGGGACATCATTTTTCTTTTACTGTTAAAACACTTGAACGAAACGGAATATCGGCGGTCATTATAGAAGACAAAACCGGCCTTAAAAGAAATTCGCTTTTTGGAACTGACGTAAATCAGGAATTATGCCCCATTCTCGACTTCTGTGATAAAATCAAAGCGGGCAAAAAAGCGCAGGTAACAAAAGAATTTATGATTATCGCGCGGCTTGAAAGCCTTATCGCGGGTTTTGATGTTTCTCACGCCCTTGAAAGGGCGCGCGCTTTTGTAGAAGCCGGCGCTGACGGCGTTATGATACACAGCAAGGAAAAAACAGGCGGGGACATTAAAGAATTTTGTTCGCTTTTCCGGTCCGAATATCCGCATGTGCCGATTGTTCTTGTTCCTACAACGTATAACCAGTTTACAGAAAAAGAACTTGCCTCATGGGGCGCGAATATCGTCATCTACGCGAATCACATGCTGCGCTCAGCGTATCCGGCAATGATGAATACCGCAAAAATGATCCTGCAAAACGAACGTTCTCTTGAGGCGGATTCTGTTTGTATGCCTATTAAAGAAATACTTGAGTTAATTCCCGGCGGTAAATAATTGATAGAAGCGGCGTATTTTTATAACAAACTTGTTGAAAAGGGAGTAGGCTTCTTTTCAGGCGTTCCCGATTCTCTCCTTAAAGATTTCTGCGCCTATATTACCGATCACGCTGAAAAGCAAGACCATATTATCGCGGTAAATGAGGGAGCCGCCGTAGGTCTTGCCTGCGGGTATCATCTTGCCACAGGCCGCCTGCCTTTGGTGTATATGCAAAACTCCGGCATTGGTAACGCGGTAAATCCTCTGCTCTCGCTTGCGGATAACGACGTTTACCGTATACCTTTGGTTCTTGTCATAGGCTGGCGCGGAGAGCCCGGAGTACATGACGAGCCTCAGCATGTTAAGCAGGGCAAGGTTACCTGTTCGCTTCTTGAAAGTATGGGTATCCCATACGCGGTACTGGAAAAAGATGAGAACAACGTAAACAGTCAGATTGAAATTTGTTTTAAAACAATTTCTGAAACAGAGTCCCCATACGCGCTTGTTATACGAAAAGACACATTCGCGCCCTATACCCTTCAGAAAAAAGAAGAATATGACGCGGCAATGACGCGCGAAGAAGCCATCGAAGAAATCACCGCCTGCCGGGATGGAATTATTGTTTCCACTACGGGAATGATTTCGCGCGAATTGTACGAGTTACGCGATAAGGCGGGCGCGGGTCACGCAAGGGATTTTCTTACCGTAGGCTCAATGGGTCACGCGTCTTCCATCGCCCTGTCCATCGCCATGCAAAAACCGAAGCTGCGGGTAACCTGCCTTGACGGAGACGGGGCGGCTCTTATGCATATGGGCTCCTTTGCCGCGATTGGAACGCGGACACCGCATAATTATTGCCACATTGTTCTTAATAACGGCGCTCATGATTCTGTCGGAGGACAGCCTACGATAGCCCCCTTTATTGATATTCCGGCTATAGCGCGCGCCTGCGGTTATACAAAAGTGTATCAGGCAAAAACAAAAGAAGAATTAAGAAAGATTCTGGCGGAAAAACACGAAGGGCTTACCTTTATCGAAGTGAAAGTGAAAAAGGGAGCGCGCAAAGATTTGGGCCGTCCTAAAACAACGCCGCAGGAAAACAAGGCGGCATTTATGAAATTCATTGAAGGACAAAAATGATAAAACAGGCGGTTATTGTCGCGGCGGGTCTGGGTTCGCGTCTTAAAGAAAAAACAGTCTCAATGCCAAAGGGCTTTCTTGAATTGGGCGGGATTGCCATTGTTGAATGGTCGGTTCAAAAATTGCTTGCCTGCGGTATTGAAAAAATAATTATCGGTACTGGCTATCACGCCGAAGCGTACGACGAGCTTGCGAAAAAATATCCGGCTATACAAACCGCTTTTAGCGCCGATTATGAGACAACAAGCAGTATGGCAACATTGAGCGTTTGCGCTCCCTTTGTAACCGGAGATTTTCTGCTTTTGGAATCCGATCTTATCTACGACAGCATTGGGCTGACTGTCCTTTGCAACGATATTAATGAAAATGTTATTCTCGCTTCCGGCGCGACTAAATCAGGCGACGAGGTGTATTTAGAAGCGGCTAACGGTTATTTTTTAAAAGCCCTTTCAAAAAATAAAGCGGAGTTATCTTCAATCTATGGAGAGCTTGTCGGAATAACAAAGATTTCCCGTTCGCTCCTTTCGGCGATGTGCGCGTATTACGAAAAAAAACGCGCCGAGCTTCCGAAACTTGATTATGAACACGCGATAATGGCGTGTACCGCTTCAAATCCCGTATTCATCCGTAAAATTGAATATTACGCGTGGCGCGAGATTGACGACGAGATTCATCTTGAAATGGCTCAGAAAGAGATCATGCCGGTTATTTTGGAAAATGAATCCCTGCGGCGGATACGCAGGGAAGTCCTTTTAAATCCGGGCCCCGCGACAACAAGCGACAGCGTTAAATACGCCCAGGTTTGCGCCGACATCTGTCCGCGGGAAAAAGAATTCGGCGACGTGATGAAGTGGATATGCAAAGAGCTAACCGCTGTCGCTGCCAACCCCTCCGAATATGAAACGGTCTTTTTCGGAGGTTCCGGCACTGCCGCAGATGAAGTGATGATTTCTTCCTGTGTTCCGGAAACCGGGCATATACTTATAGTTGACAACGGTTCTTACGGTGAACGTCTTGCGAAAATAGCGTCTGTTTATAAAATCAACCATACTGTTTATAAAAGCTCAACTTACGAAAAAATTGATGTTTCCGCCCTTGAAAATGAATTTAAAACCGGCAAATATACCCATCTTGGCATTGTGTACCATGAAACCACGACAGGCTTGCTCAATCCCCTTGATGTAATATGCCCGCTCGCGAGAAAATACAACATCGTTACGATAGTTGACGCGGTAAGCATATACGCCGGAATGCCGATGGATTTAAAAAAACTCGGCATTGATTTTATGGCTTCCACTTCCAATAAAAACATTCAGGGAATGGCGGGCGTTGGTTTTGTTATCTGCAAAAAAGACGAGCTGGAAAAAACAAAAAACATCCCCATGCGGAATTATTACCTCAACCTCTATGATCAATACGCGCATTTTTCAAAGACGGGGCAGACCCGTTTTACCCCGCCAGTACAAACGATTTATGCCCTAAGGCAGGCAATACTTGAAACAAAACAGGAGACAGTGGAAAAACGCTGGGAGCGTTATACCGATTGCTGGCGTATTCTTGTTGACGCCGTCAAAAAATTTAATTTAAAAATGCTGGTAAAGGAAGAGGACCAGTCTCATTTGATAACCGCAATTTTTGAGCCTGAAACGCCGGAATACAGTTTTGAAAGCCTGCACGATCTTGCCCGTCAGCATGGGTTCACGATTTATCCGGGTAAACTTGGTAATATAAATACATTTAGAATCGCTAATATCGGCGATATTAAACCGCCTGAGATGAAAAGATTTACTGAGGTTCTTAAGGGTTATCTTGATTCTATCGGGTGGAAATAAGGAGGATATATGAAGAAGCTTCTCTGGTTTGCGGCGGTGTTATTCCTGGCGGGAATCACAATCTCATGTAAAAAAGAATCAAACGAAGTGATGATTTTCACCTCATCTGAGGATTTCCGGATTGAGCATCTTCAAAAACGGCTTAATGAACAATTTCCGCAATATACAGTCAAAATTAATTATGCGACAACCGGTAATTTGGCCGCGAAACTGAAAGCGGAAGGAACAGAAACGGACTGCGATATTATCGGTGAATTGGAGTCCGCGTATCTTGAGGGTATTTTAAATAATCTTGCGGATCTTTCATTCTATGACAGTTCCGTTTTTTTGGACGAGCTGGTTCCCATTCATCACAAATATCTTCCTTTTTATAAAAGCTCCGGTTGTATCATCATCAATGAAAAATTCCTTGCGGACAGAAATCTTCCTATTCCCACATCGTATCAGGATTTGATAAAACCTGAATATAAAGGCGTTCTTTCCATGCCTAACCCAAAATCTTCCGGAACGGGCTACTTCTTCCTGAGGAATTTCGTAAACGCGTGGGGTGAAGAAGCTGCTTTCGCGTATTTTGACAAATTCGCGGATAATGTGCTGCAATTTACCTCGTCAGGATCAGGGCCGGTAAATGCCCTGATTCAGGGAGAGGCTGGCATTGGGTTGGGAATGACCTTTCAGGCGGTGACTGTCATGAATACCAAAGGCGTACCTCTAAAAATTATTTTTTTCGAGGAAGGATCCCCATACACGGTGTATGGGATGGCCATGATAAAGGGAAAAGATTCTAGAAAAGCGGTTCGGGATGTATTTGAATTCTATGTGAATACATTAACCCGTGAAGATAAGGAGCTTTTCGCGCCTGAGCAGATATTCAAATCCCAGGTAAATAATATTCCTAATTATCCTAAAAATGTAACAGCAGCCGATATGTGGAGAATCGAAAGCCTTCCCGAAAAAGAACGGCTGTTGGCGAAGTGGAAATATTAATCCCGGAGTAAAGTGGTGGCGATAAAACTGGAGATTCAAAATTTAAAGCAGGTTTTTAACCGGCAGGAAGTGCTCCATGGGCTGAATTTTACCGTGAACGACGGGGAGTTTCTTTCGGTATTGGGGCCTTCCGGCTGCGGGAAAACCACAATCCTGCGAATCCTCATAGGCCTTTTATCCCCCACGTCCGGGCGTATTATTAAAGACGGAAATGACATTACCGCCTTCCCGGCTTCAAAACGGGGCATGGGTATCGTGTTTCAGAACTACGCCCTGTTCCAGAACATGACTGTTCTTGACAATGTGGAGTACGCGCTGAAATTCAACAAAGAATTAAAATCACGCTCGCGGATAATTGCCAAAGAAATAATTGAGCAGGTGGGGCTTACCGAACATATTTACAAAAAGCCATGGAAACTTTCAGGCGGTCAGCAGCAGCGGGTGGCTATCGCCAGAACCCTGGCCTGCAAGCCGGAGATTATTCTTTTTGACGAACCCATGTCCGCGCTGGACGCGGCGACGCGCCTGTCGTTACGCGATGAAATCAAGCGCATACAACGGCAGTTCCGTACAACAATGATATATATCACACATGATCAGGAAGAGGCTTTCGCGCTTTCGGATCGCATCATGGTGATGGACAATGGGACGATTCAGCAGTTGGACACGCCGGAAGCTATTGCCTCAAATCCGGCCAATGGTTATATCAGGGAATTTGTGATTGACAACCTCCGCCTTAAAATCAATTCCCTTGTTAAGTATGTGCGGCCGGGGATGGCGGGATGAGCGCCGCGGTAAATATGTTAAACTGCGGCGTTCCGCGCCGAAGTTATTTTTTTCGATCGGATTTCGTCAAACTGCTGCTGGGAATTCTTCTCTTCGTCGCCGTGATATGTCCGTTGGGAAAAATGCTGATGAATATGGCTGGCTCGGACATTTCGCACGTTCTGAGACTGCCCAGGTTCAGGGAGGCGCTGCTTAATTCAATATACGCCGCGGGAACCGCGACAATAATTTCCATTTTTCTTGCCTGGAGTTTCGCCCTGTGCGTAGTTCGCAGCAACCTGCGTTTTCGGGAAGTTTTTTCGGTTTTTGTCACCTTGCCGATGCTTATCCCTTCTATTTCTCACGGCATGGGGCTGATACTGTTGTTAGGCGCAAACGGTATCATTACGCGCCTCTTCGGCCTTGGCGGTACGATCTATGGTTTTCACGGCATTGTGCTTGGGACGATTTTTTACGCGTTTCCTGTGGCGTTTCTTATGCTGGCGGATATACTCAAGTATGAAGACGGTTCTCCCTATGAGGCCGCCGAAGTATTGGGGATTCCGCGTAGAAACCAGTTTTTCTCGATAACTTTTCCGTATTTGCGAAAGCCTCTTATTTCTGTGGTTTTCGCCGTGTTTACCCTGATCTTTACCGATTACGGCGTTTCCCTGATGATAGGAGGCAGGTATATTACCCTGCCGGTGCTTATGTATCAGGAAGTGATCGGCCTGTTGAATTTCAGCCGGGGCAGCGTAATCGGCTCAGTCCTCCTTATTCCGGCGGTTATTGCTTTTGTGTTTGACCTTTTGAACCGCGACCGGGCGAATCAGAATTTTGTCATTAAGGAAAAATCAAAACCGGAAAACAAATTGCGGGACACCTCCGCCGCGTGTTATGTGATATTGATATGCCTGATTATCGCCATGCCGGTAATGGTTTTTGCCTTCCTCTCTTTTGTCAACAGTTATCCCGTGGACATGGGCCTGTCATTCCGTAACATTGCCAAAACCATGAACATGGGCGCGGGACAGTATCTTGTCAATTCACTTGTTATTGCCGTTTGGGTTTCGGTTCTGGGAACAGCTCTTTCATGGATCATCGCTTATTTTACCGCCCGCACTCCGGGTAAAACCTCGCGGATGCTGCATCTTGTTTCAATTACATCGCTGGCAATTCCCGGGCTGGTGCTGGGTCTTTCCTATGTGCTTTTTTTTAAAGGAACGTTTATATATGGCAGCCTTGCCATGTTGATTCTCGTCAACACGATTCACTTTATGGCCTCCCCGTATCTCATGGCGTATAACTCTTTGGGAAAACTAAACGGTAATCTTGAGGATGTCGGAAGAACGCTTGGCGTAGGCCGTTTCCGCATTATCCGCGATGTGCTGATCCCTCAGACAAAACTGACTATTCTGGAAATGTTTTCTTATTTTTTCGTCAATTCAATGATGACCATTTCCGCCGTTTCATTTTTAAGCACGGTACGAAACCGGCCCGTTTCCCTGATGATCACAATGTTTGAAGCCCAGCTGTTTCTTGAGGGAGCGGCGTTTGTTTCTATCCTTATCCTGGGCAGCAATTTAATGGTAAAATGCGCTGTATATGTTATTACTAAAGTAATAAAAAGAAGGGCTGAAAAATGATAAAAACTGAAACAATCAAGAAAAACAAAGAGGAATAAATCAATGATAATTCGCTCAAAAGCGCCTTTACGTCTTGGCTTGGCCGGCGGAGGAACTGACATCGCCGATTACTACAATCGTTTCGGCGGTTATGTGTTAAACGCAACGGTAGATATGTACGCCTATTGTACAATCGAACCAAATGATTCGGGCAAGGTAGAATTTATTGCCGCTGATCTTGGCAAACAAGAAGAATACAAAGCGGAAGACAAACTTCCCATTTCCTCTGTCCTGTCCCTTCATTGCGGTATTTACAACAGGATCGTTTCCGATTTCGCGAATAAGCCGCTTTCCTTTAAGATGACAACTTACTCAGACGCGCCCGCCGGTTCCGGTCTTGGCTCATCTTCCACAATGGTCGTGGCTATAATCAAGGCTTTCGAGGAATGGCTTAACCTGCCCTTGGGCGAATACGATATTGCCGCCCTTGCCTGTAAAATTGAACGCGAGGATATAGGGCTTGCAGGCGGCAAGCAAGACCAGTACGCCGCGACTTTTGGGGGTTTTAATTTTATGGAGTTCTATGAAAATGAGCGCGTAATTGTTAATCCTCTCCGCCTTAAACGCTGGATCAGAAACGAAATTGAATCATCGCTGGTTTTATACTACACAGGAGTTTCAAGGGAAAGCGCTAATATCATTAACGAACAAATCAAGCATACGCAGAAAGGCGATGCCAAAAGCATTGAAAGTATGCATGAAATGAAAAGGCAGTCGTTAATCATGAAAGAATCACTTTTAAAAGGCGATTTTAAGGGTTTTTCCGGCTGCCTTTTAAACGGCTGGCTCGCTAAAAAAAACGCCGCCGCTTCAATTTCCAACTCATTTTTGGATGAACTGTATCAATACGCGCTTGACAATGGCGCGGAATCTGCTAAAATATCAGGCGCTGGGGGAGGCGGCTTCATGATGATATACTGTAACCCCTGCAAAAGAATAGCGCTCATACGCGCATTAAAGGAAAAAGAAGGTATGGTATTAACGCCAAGTTTTACTGAAACGGGGACGCAGGGATGGACTATATACAACAATTAATACAGCGTTATCCGGCGCTGGAACCAGTCAAAAACAATATAAGCGCGGCATTTGACATTATTGCCGATTCATACACAAACGGCGGCAAACTTCTGATAGCGGGAAACGGTGGAAGCGCGTCCGACGCCGAGCATATTGCCGGCGAATTAATGAAAACTTTTGAAAAGAAGAGAACCCTGCCGGATTCTTTCATTATGGATATTAAGAAAGTTAATATTGAAATCGCCGAATACCTAATTCCGCGTATGCAGCCCGGGCTTCCCACAATCGCGCTGTCCGGCCACGCCTCTCTTAACACGGCGTGTATCAACGATATTGACGGGAATATCACCTTTGCCCAGCAGGTTTACGGTTACGGAAAAGAGGCGGATGTATTACTCGCGATATCCACTTCCGGAAACTCAAAAAACATTCTGTACGCGGCGGCTGTGGCAAAGGCAAAAAAACTTAAAATTGTCGCCCTTTCGGGCGGATCCGGCGGCGCTTTGAGGAATATTGCCGATGTGAGTATCATTGTGCCGGAAACTGAAACCTTCAAGATACAGGAACTGCACCTGCCTGTATATCATTGCCTGTGCCAGATGCTGGAGAACTATTTCTTTTAGATGCAAGTTGTAATAATGGCCGGCGGTAAGGGCACCCGCGTTTCTTCAATAGCGAGCGACATTCCCAAGCCGATGATACCAATCTGCGGCAAACCCATTCTTGAACATCAAATTGAATGTCTTAAAAGAAACGGTTTAACGGAAATTATTCTTGTAATTGGACACCTCGGCGGACATATTAAAGATTATTTTGGGGATGGCGGGCGTTTCGGATGCGGTATCTCCTACTACGATGAAACAGAGCCGCTTGGAACCGCCGGGGCTTTATATAAATTAAAAAATCTTTCCGATGATTTTATTTTATTAAACGGCGACATTATTTTTGATATTGATTTCCATCGGATGATAAATTTTCATCAGAAAAAGAATGCTTACGTTACGCTTGCGGTACACCCCAACAGCCACCCTTTTGACAGCGCGGTTCTTTTCAGTAACAGCAATAATCAGGTAACGCGCTGGCTGAACAAAGAAGACGAACGCACATATTACAAAAATCAGGTAAACGCCGGAATTCATATCATATCAACAGAATTTTTGAAAGCTTGCCCGCAATCAAAGGAAAAAGTCGATCTTGACCGCGATATGCTTAAACCTTCTATATCCAATGGCAAAATATTCGCCTATTCTACTCCTGAATACATAAAGGACATGGGCACGCCGGAACGTTACGCGCAAGTTACATCAGATATTGAAAACGGGATTGTAAGGCAAAAAAATCTTTCAGAAAAGCAAAAATGCGTATTTCTGGACAGGGACGGTACTATCAATAAATTCAATGATTTTATAACCAAACCGGAAGATTTTGAATTAATCCAAGGCGCGGCTGAGGCGATCAAAAAGATAAACAGTCTGGGATACCTTGCCATTGTTATAACCAACCAGCCCGTAATAGCGCGTGGAGAGGTCGATTTTGAAACCCTTGATTTAATCCACATGAAAATGGAAACAGATTTAGGTAAACACGGCGCGTATATTGACGATCTTTTTTACTGCCCCCATCATCCCGACAAAGGCTTTCCGGGTGAACGTCCGGAATACAAGATTAACTGTGATTGCCGCAAGCCGAAACCGGGATTGATTCTTAAGGCCGCGACGCAATACAATATCGATCTTTCGCGGTCATATATGGTCGGTGATGATATGCGTGATGTTAACGCGGGAAAGAACGCGGGCTGCATTCCGGTATTGTTGAAAGAAAATACTGCTGAACAGGAATGCTCTTTGGAATTTTCATGTTTTCCAGATCTTGCTTGTTTCAGCGAATTTATCCAAACAGTTTCCTGAAGGAATAATCGATCATGCTTGATTTCTTTTATAATATAATCATTTTTCCTATAACCCAAATTATAGAATTCAGTTTTTTCTTCTCACAGAAAGTATTCAAAGAAACGGGAATTTCTCTTGTGTTCGTCAGTATAGTGATAAGTGTTCTCTGTCTTCCGCTTTACAATGTAGCGGAAAGATGGCAGGAAACCGAGCGATCTTTACAAAAAAAATTGAAACCAAAGATCGATAGAATCAGATCGGTATTCTCCGGAGATGAAAGATATATGATCACTTCCGCCTATTATCGGCAAAATTATTATCACCCAGTATACGCGCTGCGCGGAAGTTTCGGGCTTTTGATTCAAGTTCCCTTTTTTATTGCGGCCTACGCCTACCTTTCAGGTCTCGAGGCCTTTAATGGGGCGCGTTTCCTTTTTATTAATGATCTGGGACTTCCCGATGCTATGGCGCGTTTGGGAGGAATACGGATAAACATCCTTCCTCTTTTAATGACATTGCTTAATCTTGCCGCTGGGATGGTTTACGCAAAAGATTTCCCGTTGAAAGATAAACTGCAGCTTGCGGCTATATCTTTTATTTTTCTTGTTCTCCTATATAATTCTCCCTCGGGCCTGGTTATATACTGGACCATGAATAATCTCTTTTCGTTTTTTAAGAACATCTACTATAAAATCAGGTTTTCACATAAGAATACGGTACTTTTTGCTGTTATTTCCGCGGTATGTCTTCTCCTTATTTATTATATTCTTGCTGTTCACAAAGGCAATAAGGGACAGCGGTTATTTATCGCCGCCGCCGCCGGTTTTGCGGCGTTATTGCCCTGGGTTATACGCTTTATAAAGAAAATAAAGTTTTTACCAAAAACAGGGATTCCCCAGAAACGGGACATGAATACAGTTTTTCCGGTTTTTCTTCTTTCTTTCCTGACACTTTGTTTTTTGGCCGGCCTCTTTATACCTTCCATGCTGATAGTTTCCTCGCCTGAGGAATTTTCGTATATTGATAATTATTCAACGCCGTTTATTTTTATTATTAATACTTTTTCCCAATGTCTTGGTTTTTTTGTGTTGTGGCCTCTTGCGCTGTATTTTCTTTTTTCATCAAAAACAAAATATGTTTTAGCCTGCCTGGGGTTTTTTCTTTGTGCCGCCTCACTTTTGAATGTTTTTGCTTTCCCAGGAAATTACGGACTTGTTTCAATCAATATGCAGCTTGCGAACGGGGTAGGCCATTCCTCCCGCGTGGTATTTCTCAATATTCTCATTATAGGCGTGTTTTTTTTGTTGAGCATCATTCTTTTCCATTTACGTTTTCAAAAGTTTCTGACGCCGGTCTTGTTCGTTTGTCTCGCCGCTCTTTTCGGCATATCCCTGGTAAATATCTTCGGAATTAACAGCGTTTTTTCGCGTCTTCAGCCTTTTAATACCGCGATTCAGAAAAACGATTCAATACATCCGTTTTTTTCTTTGTCACGCAAAGGGAAAAATACAGTAATAATTATGCTTGATCGGGCGTCAAGTTCTTTTTTCCCTTATATCCTGAAAGAAAGCCCTGACCTAAAAGAAATATACTCAGGTTTTACCTATTACCCTAACACCGTCTCATTTAACGGTTACACATTGATCGGAGCGCCGCCGATTTTTGGCGGTTATGAGTATACCCCACAGGAGATTAACAAACGCGACGAAATACCTTTACAGATCAAACATAATGAAGCTCTGCTCCTCATGCCGCGTCTTTTTTCCGACGCCGGTTATTCTGTTACTGTTACTGATCCACCCTATCCCAATTACAGCAAGAACCAGGATTTTTCAATCTATGATGACTATCCGGAAGTACAGGTATATCAAACCGACGGGCTTTATACGGGTCTATGGGTCAAGGAACATAATTTTAACCTTCCGTCAATAAGCGCCATCTTAAAACGAAATATTTTCTGGTATGGATTATTTAGAATCTCCCCTTTGGTGATTCGTCATGGGCTTTATCAATACGGCGACTGGTGTTCATCCATTCAGGGACAAAAGCTCAGCGTTTTTCTTAATGGTTATGCGGTTTTGGATTATCTTCCCCGCCTTGGCGAAATTAAAGATGATGAAAAAAATACTCTCCTTTTAATGGTAAACAATACAACCCACGACGGGGCTTTCCTTCAGGAGCCGGATTATCTGCCGGTCTTGAATGTTACAAGTTATTTCCCGGGACCTTACAACAAGGAAACGGAATATCACATCAATATCGCGGCTTACAAGCGACTGGGAAAATGGTTTGACTTTTTGAGGGCGGAAGGGGTATATGATAATACCCGTATAATTCTTGTCTCGGATCACGGTTCCCAGATAAATTATGTGATGAAACCCTTCCCGTCAATGCCTTCCAATATTGATAATTACCATCCAATTTTACTGGTAAAAGATTTTAACGCGGACGGTGAATTAAAAATTGATATGAATTTTATGACAAACGCGGACGTTCCTTTTATGGCGTTTAATGGCCAAATAGATAATCCTGTAAATCTTTTTACTGAAAATACAATTTCAATAATAAATAAAGAAAAACCTCTTTATATTGCAGTTTCAGGTTCGGTGCATCTGGAAGATCCTCTCCAAACGCGGATTTCCTTGAATCCACGCATGGATTATTATGTCCATGGTGGTATGTTAGAGGAAAAGAACTGGTCTAAGGTCGAAGAATGACAGATGTACTTTACAATATTATTATTTTTCCTCTGGTAAAAATTATCGAAATTTCATATTTATTCATATCCAGAATTTTTCATAATCCGGCTATTTCATTGTTTGGCGTAAGCACTTTAATAAATATACTAACCTTGCCATTGTATTTTTACGCCGAAAAGTGGCAGAATCTTGAGCATGAAACCCAAAAGCGACTTTCCGGTAAAATTGCGCGTATAAGGAAGGTTTTTTCAGGAGACGAGCGATATATGATTCTGTCAGCATATTACCGGCAAAATCATTATCATCCGGTATATGCGCTGCGAAGTTCATTCAGTCTTCTCATACAGATTCCATTTTTCATCGCCGCTTATTCTTTTATTGTAAATTATAAGATACTTGACGGTCTTTCTTTCTGGTTTGTTTCAGATTTAAGCAAAAGCGACAATTTGCTTCCGGGTGGGTTTAACATCCTCCCTCTCCTGATGACGTTAATTAATGTTGTTTCCTGCGCTGTCTATACAAGAGATTTTTCGCTCAGGGATAAAATCCAGCTTTACGGTATTGCAGCGGTATTTCTTGTATTGCTTTACAACTCACCGGCAGGTTTAGTGATATACTGGACTGTGAACAACATTTTCTCGCTCATAAAGAACATTTTGCAGAAGGCCAGACATTCAAAACTTATTGTTTATTTTTTAATTTGTTTTTGTGTCTTTTCCCTTGATATATATCTGTTGTTCTTTCATCAGGGGTATATCTTAAAACGTATCATTATTGTTTTAGCCGCTTCAGTTTTGTTTTTTTTGCCGTTATTAATAAAAAAAACTTTATCTTTAACTACAAAGATTACTGATAACATATCACAGAAACCGGAAAAAAGCCAGAACTTAATTTTTATTCTTGCCGCAGTATCATTGTTCCTGCTCACAGGATTTGTAATTCCCGCGTCGTTGATAGCCAGTTCTGTTTCTGAATTTTCATTTATTGAAAACAATACTTCTCCCTTTCCTTTCATATTTACCGTTTTATCACAGGCCGCAGGTATTTTCCTGTTTTGGCCTCTTTGCCTGTATTTCTTTTTCTCCAAACAAGTCAAGATTTTTATGTCGGTATTTACTGTTTTTCTCTGTTTAGGTATGCTGATAAATGTTTTTCTGTTTCCGGGTTCATACGGTTTTCTTACCAATACATTGATACTGTCAAACCCGGGCACATGGGCGTCAGATTTTTCTCTTAAGTTATTGAATATTGCCGTTTTTATCGCTTTAATTCCTTTATTGTCTTTTTTGTTCTTGTCTCCAAAGAGAAAGAATAGCCTTCTTCCGATTCTATTTATATCTTTTGCCGCGCTTTTATGTTTTGGCGGCGCTAAAGCTATTACAATAAACCGCGAATTTCAGAATTATTCCAAAGAACAAACAGAAGAAAGCCAAAATAAAAACCTGACGCCGGTATATAATCTATCATCCACCGGTAGAAATGTTGTTATTATTATGCTTGACCGCGCGTTAAGCGGTTTTTGTTCCGTGATATTTTCGGAGAAACCGGAACTTCACCGCAGTTGGAGCGGATTTACATGGTATCCGAATTGTGCCGCTTTTTCCGGATGGACTTTATTTGGCATTCCATCGCTGACCGGAGGATATTCCTACACTCCGCCGAATATGCAGGATAATCCGAAACCTCTAGTTGAAAAGAACAATGAAGCGCTGTTGCTTCTTCCGCGGATTTTTGCCGGTAATGGTTATAAAACGACAATAACTGATCCTCCTTATGCTAATTATGGCTGGAGTCCTGACCTTAGTATTTTTACTCCATATCCTGAAATAAATGCTGAGAATATTAAATCCGCTTATATCAATTTTTGGATAAAGAACCATCCCGATGTAGAAATTGCATCAATTAACGATTTATTGAAAGAGCGTTTGATTTTGTTTTCATTATTCAAAACTGCGCCTCTTATACTCAGAACATTCATTTATGACAGAGGCGATTGGCTTACGGTAAATAACAGGGATAAAAAAGAAGACAGATATGAATTGACATTAAATGCTATAGGTAATTACGCCGTTTTGGAATATTTACCTGAATTAACAAATATTGACGCTTATATACCTGGCAACGTTATGATGCTCTTCAATGAAATTACCCATGATCCGGTTTTTCTTCAATCGCCGGATTATGTTCCGGTTAGCACGGTCACAGAGAAAGGGAGTGGTGTTTTTTCTGATAATCCCCATTATCATGTAAATATGGCAGCCTATCTTTTATTGGGGAGATGGTTTGATTATCTTAAAGAGAACGCTGTTTATGACAATACGCGAATCATAGTTGTATCCGATCATGGGTACAATATAAATACAGGCTCAAATGGTTTTGTTTTACCAAACGGAGACCGTCTTGAAAAATATATTTCTTTGTTAATGGTTAAGGATTTTAACAGTAGAGGCGATCTAAATATTAATAATACTTTTATGACTCAGGCGGATGTTCCGCTTTTGGCTCTTAATGGTATAATTAATGACCCTGTTAACCCATTTACCGGTTTACCGGTAGAGAATAATAAAGAAAATGGCGTTTTTATTACCACCTCAAATAAATTTTATTATACAAAACATGGAAAATATAAATTTAACATTAATAAAGATGAATGGTTTTTCGTACATAATAATATTTTTGATCCCAATAATTGGGAAAAGGCGGAAAAATGAATTTACATCCTCTTTACATTGACCCGGGAACGGGAAGCGCGTTATTCTCTATTTTAATTGGCGCCGCGGCAACGGTTTATTTTTTAGGTCGCGCTCTGATAATAAAGTTGAAAGTGGTTTTATCCGGCGGGAAAGCTGTAAATACAGCTTCTGTTGAGCAGCCTTTTGTAATCTATAATGAAGGGAAACAATACTGGAATGTTTTTAAGCCCGTTCTTGATGAATTTGAAAAACATAAAACAGGACTTCTGTACCTCACTTCCTCGCAGGATGATCCGGTTTTTGATACTTCATGGAATTTTATAAAGCCGGAATATATCGGTGAGGGGAACCGCGCTTTTGCCCGTCTTAATATGCTCCGCGCCGGTGTATGCCTTATGACTACTCCCGGTCTTGACGTGTACCAGCTCAAGCGTTCAAAGATGGTCAAGCACTACGCGCATATACTTCACGCCCCAAGCGACGCGACCATGTACCGCCTTTTTGGGTTTGATTATTTTGATTCTGTTCTGCTGACAGGCGATTATCAGGCTGAAGATATAAAAACTCTTGAGCGTCAGCGTAACATTCCCGAAAAAAAACTCATCACTGTTGGTTGTTCTTATCTTGATGTATACGCCGAAAAAATCAAAAATATTCCTTCGGAAGAAAATCATCCCTTTACAGTGCTTGTTTCCCCTTCGTGGGGCCCATCGGCTATTTTAACGCGTTATGGGGAAAAACTGCTGGATCCGCTTTCCGTTTCCGGATGGCGTATTATTATCCGTCCGCATCCCCAATCAAAAAAATCGGAATCAGAAATGTTGGAACATTTGCAAGCGCGTTATAAAGATAAAAGTAACATTGAATGGGATTTTGAGCGGGAAAATATTTATTCCCTTAATAAAGCCGATATAATGATTTCCGATTTTTCAGGAATCATTTTTGATTATATGTTCCTGCGCGACAAGCCTGTATTGTATGTGAGCCAGGATTTTGATCTGCGCCCATACGACGCGGATGACCTTGACCATGAGTTGTGGCAGTTCAAAACAGTAAAAGAGGCGGGGATCGAACTCAGAGAAGAAGATTTTCCGGGCATTACCGAAGTTATAAAAAATGCGGGGGACAGTGAAAACCTTAAACAAGCCAGAAAAAGAGCCCGTGAAACGGCATGGCAGTATCCGGGAGAGGCTGGGAAGCGGATTTATGAATTTATGACAGGAATGGTAAATGCCTAATATCTTCTACGCAATTATAATTTACCCTATAATTCAAATCCTTGAATTTGTTTTTATGTTTGCGCAGTCCCTTTTTACTAAAGCCGGAATCACTATTATCTTCATATCGGCGGCTATCAGCATACTTTGCCATCCGCTCTATATGGTAGCGGAAAGATGGCAGGAAGTTGAAAGGAATATTCAAAAACGACTCAAGCCGAAAATAACAAAAATCAAAGCTGTTTTTAAGGGTGATGAGCGGTATATGATTTTATCAGCCTATTATCGCCAGAATCATTATCACCCGATTTACGCAATGAGAAGCAGTTTTGGGTTGTTAATTCAAATTCCGTTTTTTATCGCCGCTTATTCTTATCTTTCACAATTAGAATCTATTAAAGGAGTTCCTTTTTTATTTATTAACGATTTGGGGAAACCAGACGCGCTGATTCCCTTCACGGGCGGAATAAATATTCTGCCTGTATTGATGACGCTTATTAACTGTGCGGCTGGAGCGTTATATACCCGAGGTCTTGTAATTAAAGAAAAAGTACAAATATATGGTATGGCTCTCGTCTTTTTTGTATTCCTGTATAATTCCCCGTCAGGACTGGTATTGTATTGGACTTTTAATAATTTATTCTCACTTGTAAAGAACGGATACATAAAACTTCCCTTCAGGAAAAAACATTTTATTTTATTCGGTGTTATTTCAATTTTCGCTTTTTCATTAGCTTTTTTTATACTGTTTATTTATAACGAAAATCCAAGAGTCAGAGCTTTAATTGCCGTTCTTTCCGTTATAATCGGAATATTTCCATGGGTAATTCCGTTTTTAACGCGTTCTATTAAAAAAATAAAACATAGCTTCTGGTCATCAAATGAAACTTTTTCTCTTTTCTTGTTTTCGCTCCTTATCCTGTGGACTGTAACCGGATTTTTTCTCCCATCCATGCTTATCGGCGCTTCACCTCAGGAATTTTCTTTTATTGACAGTGTTTCATCGCCTCTTTTATTTATTTTCAATACGTCTATCCAGGCGTTTGGTCTGTTTGTATTTTGGCCGTTAATGATTTATTTTCTTTTTTCGGAAAAAATAAAAAAAATATTTTCAATTTCTATGGTAATAGTTTCATTTTCCGCGCTCTGTAATGTGTTTTTCTTTCCCGGAAATTACGGACCTATTTCCAATGAACTTGTATTTACAAGCAATGTAACTCACAATATGCGGGAAATATCTGTAAATATGTTCATTCTGATAATTTTATCTTTGAGTTTACTACTTATTTATATAAGCAGAGCAAAAAAAGCTCTATCCTTCCTTGTTATAATATTATTTATAGCTATTGTTCCTTTTTCAGTAAAAAACTTATTTTATATCAACGCTGAATTTAAAAAACTTTCACAATACTATACGCCTGAAAAGAAAACAGAATCAACTATTTCACCTATCCTTCACTTTTCCAAAACCGGTAAAAATGTTTTAGTTATTATGCTTGATATGGCTCAAAGCGTTTTTATTCCGTATATATTCGATGAAAGCCCCGAATTGTATCAAAAATATGACGGATTTGTTTATTTCCCGAATACCGTTACATTCAACGGATGGACATTCGGAGGCGCGCCGCCCATTTTCGGCGGTTATGAATACACGCCTGAGGGATTAAACAACCGCCCTGATGTTCCGCTTCATAAAAAAAGAACAGAAGCCATGCTCATGATGCCGGCGATATTTTCAACATCTGGCTTTTCCGTAACCGTAACTGACCCAACTTATGCTGATAACAACTGGATTCCCGATTTGCGTATTTATGACAAGGAGGAAAATGTTTCAGCTTATATCACTGATGGAGCATATACCAATCTGTGGCTGGAAAGAAATAATATTGTATTGCCGCCTCATAGTGAAGTCCTTAAACGTAATATTTTATGGTATGCGATATTACGCCAAATTCCTCTTGCCTTCAGGCAGGGCGTATATTATAAAGGTACCTGGTGCGCGCCAATTTCAGAATATCGAATGAGAAATTTTCTAAACGGTTATGCCGTACTTGATTACCTGGACGAATTAACCGATTTTGAATCAAAAAAAGAAAATTCGGCCGTTTTAATGGTAAATAATACAGCTCATGAAGGCCTGTTTTTGCAGGCGCCGCTTTATAAACCTCAGGTTATTGTAACCGATTATGGTACAAGTCAATTTATTGGAGCAATCAGGTATCATTCTAACGCGGCGGCGATAAAACGGCTTTCAGATTATTTTGAATTTCTTAAAATGCATGATGTATACGATAATACTCGTATCATTTTAGTTTCAGATCATGGTATTCTTGATAATTCATTTGTAACAAAAACCAGTTTACCGTTTAACGTTGATCATTTTAATCCGTTATTATTGGTAAAAGATTTCAACTCAAAAGGCACCATGAAAACCGATATAATCTTTATGACAAACGCAGATGTCCCAACTCTTACGATGAAAGATTTATTCGAAAACCCTGTTAATCCTTTTACAGGCAATGCAATTACTTCGACAGACAAAAAAAGCAAACCGCAATTAATTATGATAGACAGAGTCTATGATAAAAATGAAACAGAGATTGATATTAATAAGAATAATATATATTATGTTCATGATAATATTTTTGATGAAAAAAACTGGATCAAGCCGGATAAATATCCATGACTATCTGCGTTGACTGCCGGATGATAGACGCAAGCGGTATTGGGGTATACCTTAGGGAAAGTTTGCCCTGGTTACTGCAATCAGACAATGAATTTTTGTTATTGGGGAATATTAAAAGATTACAATGTTATTCGTCTAACGCAAACGTCAAAATAATTGAATGTAATATAAAACCATTTTCCATAAAAGAGCTGTTTTTCTTTCCTTCCCAAATAGCGCGGCAGATAAACGGCGCTGACCTTTATTTCTCGCCTTTTTTCAATATCCCTCATTCTGTAACAATTCCCGTTTTTACCACAATTCACGACATCATTTTCCCCGATATGCCTGAATTAACATCAAAAACAGGTCTGTTTGCACGTATGTGGTTCTACCGCAGGGCATACAAAAAGTCGCAAAAAATATTTACGGTCTCTGAATTTTCAAAAGCAAGAATACAGCATCATCTGGGCGCTGAGAAACCGGTTATTGTAACACATTCGGCAATACAGCCAATGTTCCTTAAATATCGCGCTAATATCCAGAATATACAAAAATCGCAGACTATTGTTTTTATCGGCAATATTAAGAAACATAAAGGGCTGGATTTATTAATAGAAGCTTTTAGTCAGACAAGAAATGAGGGGCTGCCTCACAGGTTAGTTGTCATTGGCGCGAAAGAGAATTTTCGTACTGCCGATAGTACGATCTTGCGGAAAATAGAATCCCTTGGCTGTGAAGCGGTAACATTTACCGGTCTTATTACCGATGAACAGGTTATAAAGCATCTTTCAAAAGCAGCTCTGCTTGTACAGCCTTCATTGTACGAGGGTTTTTGCCTGCCGCCTCTTGAGGCAATGGTTCTTGGCACTCATACGCTGATTTCGGACATTCCCGTATTAACAGAGATTTACTCAGGCTTTCCTGTAACATTCTTCCGTAGCGGCGACTCGTCGGACTTAAAGGAAAAGATGATGGAATTATTATTTAATAAAAAACCATCTTCCCCAAATTTGTCAGATGATTTATTATTAAGATACACTTTTGAGAGAACCGCTTCGGTTATTTTGAGAGAATTTAGATACAATAAAGGAAAAATATGATTTCATTTCTGTATAATCTTATCATTTTTCCAATAGTTCAGCTTATTGAACTGTTTTATGTATTTATCTATCGTGTTTTTCACAATCCAGGAATTGCTCTTTTAGGTGTTAGCATAGCTGTAAGTATCTGTATTCTGCCTTTGTATTTTGTCGCTGAGAAATATCAGCAAAAAGAACGTGATTTACAAAAATTACTCAAACCAAAAACAGACAAGATAAAGGCTGTATTCAAAGGCGATGAACAGTATATGATACTGTCAACTTACTACAGGCAGAATCATTATCATCCGATGTACGCTTTACGGAATTCTTTAAGCTTGCTTATTCAGATTCCTTTCTTTATAGCAGCTTACTCTTATCTTTCACATTTGGAAATATTACAAGGAACTTCCTTCCTTTTTATCAAAAATCTTGGTAAACCTGACGCTCTGCTAAATGGTATAAATATCCTGCCTGTATTTATGACACTTATCAATATTGCTTCAGGAACTGTATACGCAAAGGGTCTGGACGTTAAAAATAAAATTCAGCTTTACGGAATATCTCTTGTTTTTCTTGTATTGTTATATAATTCACCGGCTGGGCTTGTTATTTATTGGACGATGAATAATCTATTTTCTCTTGTAAAAAATATAGCACAAAAAATAAAAAGCATGGATAAAATAATAATTGGATTATTGGTTCCTGTAGTATTCGTGCTTGACACATATCTTCTTTTTAAACATCCGGGCGATCTTCCCAAGCGGCTTCTTGCGGCATTGCTTGTTTCCGCGATGGTATTTGTTCCGCTCATTATAAAACTTGTAATATTTATTCGCAGGAAAAACACAAAACCGATACAATTATTATCATCCCCACCCACTCCAATATATTATCAAAATACACTCAAT
>Ga0268262_10001567_pt1 | contig 28071 bp, 21 predicted proteins | sample TergutNc150P3_FD_190354 | JGI IMG/M metagenome (GOLD analysis project Ga0268262, IMG submission 190354) | Nasutitermes corniger P3 segment gut microbial community from laboratory colony in Florida, USA - Nc150 P3 (SPAdes) (version 2) | ecosystem: Host-associated > Arthropoda: Insects >... | reverse complement strand
ATTAGCCGCCTTCGCTCCGCCCAAAGACCAGCCGCTGAAAGTAACGGTCTTGTTGTCGCCAACGTCTGCGTCCGCAAACGACGCTGTTCCGGCGACGACGGTTACCGCATCGCCCGGGATTAGTCCGTTGATAACAGGGGTTCCTGTAACGGTCGCCGTTGCAGTGCCGTCGTATTTTTTATCGGCGGCGGACAAGCCGGTTATGGTAACGGGCTTGGGATTAACCGTCAGCGTGTAAGTTGTTTGAGCGTGGGCGTAAGTTGCGTCAGCCGCTTTCTCGGCGGAAATAACGGCGGAACCTGCGCTCAAAATTGTTACCTTTCCCGAACCGTCCACAGTAGCGACAGTTTCATCACTGCTGTGATAAGTTATATCTCCGCTTCCCATGTACGTTTTTGGTACAGCGTTGGTAAACGCCGCATCGCCGTATGTTTTTGTAATGTGCCCTTTGTCATGCTCGTTAAAAGCGATGTGGTCAATAATCAAATCGGTATGAGTAAACACAGCGGTAATGGTGATAACCCCGTTTGAAGCGTCAGCGGCGTTTATGGTGTAGAGTCTTGTGCCTGCTCCCTCGCTTGTTACAGAATCGATTGCCGCATTTACGCCGCCGAATTCAAGCTGATTGTAATGCGCTATTTTTGCGACCGTGTAGGAAAGCGTAACCGAAGCGCCTGCGATACCTTTGTTGGGGGAGACTGTCAGAGAGTCGCCCGATTCATCGCCAAACATATCGATCAAAATTGTATATTCTTTATTTTGATCCACAATCGAAAGACCGATAACAATAATAAAATCCTGAATATAATCTCTTCCTTCCGCTTTGCCGTTAGGAATTCTCGCCGTTATAACAACCGTCCCGTCAGAGTAGGCGTATAAAACATTTCCGCTTATAACAGCCCCCGTAGTTCCGGCGTCTTTAACAGACCAAATAATATCCGTATTACTCGCAAAAGCCGGTCTTACCGTAGCGGTAAGCGTAAGAGGCGTACCCGACTCGCCGCTCTCCGGCACACCTTCAACAGACACCACCCGTAAATAAAACGGATCGGCAAAGAAAGGCTGTTCACAACCGGTCATCGCCATAAATAAAACAGCGAATAACAGACATACCGCCGTTAAAGATAGGATTTTGTTTTTCATACTTTTCTCCTTGTTCGTATCGTTCGTGTGGTTCGTGGTAAAATTCTTAACCAATTATTGTTCCTCCAAAAAATCTAAAATTGCCAACCTACGCCGAGATAGGGGCGCAGAATGCCTGAATTGCCGTCTTTGTTAAACAAATGGTAAAACCCAAGACCGGCTTCCAAATATAATTGTTTATACGCAAACCAAAGGAAGGACGCTTCAACATTTATTTGCGGTAAAAATCCTCCGGCAGAGTACGTATAATCTTCGATTTCTATTTCGCTCACCTGATACAAAAAAGAAGCTCCGGCTTTGAGCGTAACAGCCATTCTTTTCGGCAGAAGTTTTTGCGCCACAATGTTTAACCCCGTTACCCCCGTTTGCGTGCCGATTATATCACTGCTTTGAGCGTTATTAAGCGAGTACCATGACGTTGACAATTCAACACCGGGATTGAACCATCGCAGTTTGTTATAGAGTGCGCCGAAACGGACAGAAACGCCGAGCGGGTAGAATTTATTTCCGAAAATATCTTTCATCCTTCCGTAGAGGGGGATTAACGGAGTCCACGATGCGCCTACATACAAATTAAGCGGATTATCGGTTCCGTTGACAGCAACAGGAGCGGGTTTTATTTCGATGTTTATCCAATCGGACACTACGCCGGGATGTTCGAGATAATCATAGGGGATTATGCGGTAACGGTATTTTCCCGAAGGCAGGGAAAGCCGAATAAAAGGTTTTTCTGTAAATTCCTGTAAGTACGTTTTATATCCGCCATTGACTCCGTCGCCTTCGTTTTTTTCCAATACAAATTCGTATTTAAGAGTGTAATCATCTCCAATCCACTCAATAAATTGCACATAACGATGTTCAATTACATAATAGCCGCCGTCGTCCTGAGATTGCGCCCAAAGCGGACGGATAAGAAAGAACATCACTGTTAAAAAAATCAAAAATGAGTTTTTGTTTGTCATGGCGTATCCTTTGCCCCGCTGATTATTTTTACGCGGCCGGCTGTTGGAATATCTATAATAAAACGGCTTTCGGCAGGGCTTCCATGCTGTTCAATTATATTGTTACGTCCTACGTTTACCGCTTCTATGCGCCATATAAAATTTCCTCGTCCGAGAGTTTTAATATCCGTTGACCATGAGGTGCGGTTTTCCGGTCCCATTTGCATAATTTGCCGCCGTTCGCCGTTGGCTTCTTTATAAATGGTGAGAATATAACTATTCGCTCCCCGTACCGCCGACCAACTGAAATTGACAGTAACTTTTTTAAGTTCTTCTATGCCTATACGGTATCCATTGACGGGCTGACGCTGAGAAGGAGCGGAAAGAAACTGAATAGGTATAACCTGAGGTTGACTCGGAGTTTGAGAAGGACGCGCGGGAACGGGGGCCGGTTCTTCGGCAAAAACGAGAGGCAAGGTTTGCGTTCCATTGTTTTTAACTATACGAAAAGATGATGAGCGAGAGGTGTTTGCGCCGCCTTCATTGGTTTGAGAAAAGACAGGTGTTACACGCCAGTGCCAAAGCCCTTCTGAAAGACTTGAATCGGAAAAAGACTCATCTGTTATCTGCCTTTTGATAACGGGATTTCTGAATTCGGGCGTAACGTCCACTTCCGCAATGTAATATAAAACATCTTCTATTTGCGACCACTGGAAATACAGTTTTGGCAAATCTGTCTCATAAAAAAACTGCCGGTTTTTAGCGGGGCTTAACAATTCAAGTTCGTCGGCATCCGTTATGGTGAAACGTCCAGAACCAAGAATTGCGCCGTTATATGTAAGCCGCCAATTCCAAATACCGACGGAAAGAGACGCCCTCGCCGAATTGTCAAGTCCGTTAAAAGTACGGACGGAACGGATAAAATTTTGATCTTCGGCTATTTCAAGACGCAGAGTTTCATCAGGCTTAAGATTGATTCTGTTCCATGAAAAAACCACGTTAAACGGTTCATTGGCGTTTTTACGGTAAAGGGCGTTAGATTTAGGCTGAATGACAAACACGGAAGGTTCGGAGCGGATAGAACCTTCGCTGTCCATCGCAATCGCCGTTCCTTCGCCGATTTCACGTTCTTCTCCTCCTTCCGCAATGAGCGCGGAGCCTTTGCTTACTTGCAGAGCCACGCCGTCATCTGAGGCGGCGGCGTTAAGGGCGGTTCCCGGAGCGGCTTTCATTTTTTTGCCCATGACGTTCAAAAGAACGCCGCCGCCTTCGGGATTGGTTACAAGCCCTATACTGCCTGTGCTAAGATCAATTTGAAATTCGCCTGTTTCTTTTTCGTAGCGCAGGCGAAGAAGCGTATTTTCGTTTATCGTAACAGTATTGCCGCCCACATGAAGGTCGATTTCGGAATTATCACCCACACGGATTAAGTCATTGGAATATACGGGCGATTCTCTAATCAGTCTGTCCCATACTACCCTGTCCGACATACGGCGTTGGACGATGTTCTTTTTTACGTTTACGGTTCCTATGGGCGTTTTGTTCTGCCCGTTAAGAGTTTGAAACAGATCAGACCAAAACAGATTAACACTGTATGTTGTTCCTAAAAGACAAAGCAAGATAACAAGAAAATCTGCAAGGCGGTATTTGCTGTTTGATTTCTTATTATCGTTCATTATTTTTTACCGCCAATTTTGTATTTAAGCTCTTCGGCGTTTACATTCGCCTTTGAAATATCCGGCGGTTTAATGCCTAAATATTTCCGCAATTCGGCAAGGTTCTTGGGTTCTGAAGCGTCGGGAGTTTTATTTAATACGGTAAAATTAAAATTTATCACGGCAAAAAGCCGTACCGGTTTTTCTTTTCCTTTTACAGTTACCGACGGCATTTCTTCCGTGATAAAATATTTTCTTACCAGATTATATGTGTTTTCGGTAATAAGAATATCAGTGCCTAACGGTTTGTTAAGCGACTCAACTCTGGAAGCAAGATTAACAGGATCGCCTATGACAGTGTATTCCATGCGGAGATCGGAGCCGATTTGTCCGGCGGTAACTATACCGGTGTTAATTCCGCAGCCGATACAGATAGGCGGATCGCCCAAATTATCCTCTTTCCGGTTCCTGTTCATTTTTTTCAGCATATTTCTCATCATCAGCGCGGACTTAACGCAGTTAAAAGCGTCTCCCTGCGGGCTTCCTGCGGTAGTGGCTGTTCCCCAATGCGCCATAACAGCGTCGCCGATAAATTTGTCAATAATGCCGTTGGTTTTTTCAACGCAATAAACCATGCTTGATAAATATTCGTTAAGCCAAAAAACAATACGGTCGGAAGCTTCACTGCCGAATGCCTTTACAAAATTTTCTGATTTTTCCGTAAAGCCCCTAATATCCGAAAAAAAGATTGTAGCGTGTTTTGACAAACCGCCGGGTTTAATATCTCCGCGCATTGCCTGAACCGCAATATCACGGTTGGTAAACTTGCCGAAAATGTTCAGAGCGGTGCACATTTTTCCAAAGCTGGACGTTAACACACCGATTTCATCGCGGCTTGCAGTATGCAGTTCAACGTTAAAAATGCCGCCTTCGATTTTACGCGCCGCCGCCGCCAGATTTTTAAGCGGAACTGAAATGCTTTTAGCGAAAAACCAGATAAACATTATCGAGAGAAATAAAATAGCGGCGGTCAGGTAGAGGTTGCGCCGTGTTGTAGCGTTTATGCCTTCAAAGACTTTATCGTATTCGATTGTGGTGATTACGACGCTTCCTGCGGTACTAAGACGGGTATAGGCAAGATAGTGGCGCACTTTATTATATTCTTTCTGTTTGCTGTTTTTATTTATTTTTTCCAACAGGAAGTAAAATAGAGAGTTAGAAGAAGAATAATTTTGCGTTAGCTGAACATTAAGTACGGTAAACATCTGCTTGCTTCGGTCGGGGCTGTTAAATATTTGTTTGATAACTTCCTGTTCAGACAGATTCGTTTGAGTTTTCACTCTTTCTATGTCGGAGTCCGCTATTATATCGCCGTCAGCGTTTATAAGATATGTGGCGTTTACGCCCATGCCGAAACTTTCGTTAAGATTTTCGGTAGAGAACAAAACGCAGCCGCTTCCTTCCTGTATGGGGAAAAACATTGCCGCAAGAGACGTTGAACTTTGCGCCTTGTTAAAAAATGGCGAGGCGTTGACCAGTATTGTCTGCCCCAAACGCGCGTTTTCCAGCATTGTCGCGTTGTTGTCGCGGAATGCGTCTGCAAGCTTTATATCAATTCCCTTTGTAAGAAAAAAATGCTCGTTGACAAATATCATTTTCTTCCGCGAGACGGTATAAAAAAGAGCCGCAATCTGCTGATTCTGAGAAAAGAAATAATCAACTTCTTTCCGTAAAGCGCCGCCGCGCTCCGCAAGAGCGGCTGTGCGGGAGAATGTCAGGGAGAGAAGACGCATTTTTTCAAGGATTTGTTCGGTTTCAGCGGAAGCGCGGCGGTTCACTTCGAAGTTATTTTCTTCGGCGGATACTTTCAGGTCCCCGTGAACCAACCATGAAACAAGCGCGGTTATAGAACCAAGCGAAACCAGTACGATTATTGAAATAATAGTTATAAGTTTTGTGCCGATGGAAAAACGTACGCTTGAATCTCTGCGCCTTTCTTTGAATTTTTTGTTATTACTCACTGTTACGAGGCTTCGCATATCGTTGAATTTCGAGTTATTATTCATATAAAAAATCCGCCTTATTTATGGAATATTTTACAAAACAAGACGCGACAAATATGCGACAAATATATAAAAAAAAAGAAAAAAAGGGGGATTTTTTAGGAGACCGCGGAAATCAAACCGGTTTTTTAAAGGCTTCCTTTTTTGTTCTCGGCTATTTTTTGCGCTTTGCGGTAAAATGAGGATTCTTTAAAAATGTCCGAAATTTTAACTATCTGAATTTTATCGTCCTTAAAAGTCAGTTTTCCGTCTCCGGCTACTTTACGGTCAAGATATTTGTTCTCGTATTCGGATATACCCGCCATGCCCATCAATTCCTTAAACCCGAAATTACATTGATAAGGTTCGTCGCTGTTAATGTCAACACGGTTTTTTTCAAGCTGGATAAGCAGCGCGTCATAAAGCCGCCCTAACGGGTTTTCTATCAATGTGTTATCAAGCTGGCGGTAAAGCAGCCAAATGCGCTCGGACATTAAGGTCGCCATGCGGACTACCATGTCCGGTTGATCCTTTATGAGGTTTGAAAAATTATCACGATTAACCGCCAATAATGTGCAGTCTTCGTAAACTTCGGCGGTGGCGGCGCGGGGTTTGTCTTCCAACAGCGCCATTTCGCCGAAAATATCGCCTTTGCTCAGAACCGCAAGTATTACTTCTTTATTGTCAACAACCTTTGTTATTTTTACCGAACCGTCTTGAATGATATACATGGTATTACCGGCTTCACCTTCGGCAAAAAGCAAATGTTCTTTCGGATAGGTTTGTATCATTTGTTTAGGTGTGTATTCCAATCTGATTTCGCTGACGGAATTTTCCAATCCGGCGATTTTCTCTTTAATATCTTCCTTATCCGGCGCATCGGGGCAGAGGTCAAGGTATCGGCGGTAGGCATACAGCGCAGATTTTAATTTGCCTGAGTTATTGTAAAAGTCGCCTATTTTAACGACGTGCGAATGGTCGAATGACGCTATGTTATTTAACGCCCTTTCCGAGAAAGCGACATCCAATTCTCTCAATCTTTGGGAGAAAGCTTTTATACTGTTGACGGCGATTGAATTGACTTTACGGATAAGGTCTCCGTATTGTTTCCGTTCTACCGCCATCAAGGTAACATTTGACATGGCTACCGCCGATTCTATATAACCATGCGCCGCCATTGTGGAAATAAGACCGAACATTTCTCCGGGACCTAGCACGCTTCCTATTTCATCGTTTAACGCTTCACGGATTATACGCACATCGCCGTGTTTGATAATATAAAATTTGTCGGCGTTTTGTTTACCCTCTACAAAGACATAAGCGTCTTTTTTCAAGTGTACGGTTACCGGTTGAAATTCAGCGGACATTATATCTCCTTTTCGATTGTTTTAAACGAAAAAAGAATAAGGAAAACTCATGCCTAATTCTTATATATCGGCTTCTTATAAAAGATTTAAGTTTGCCAAAAATTATCATGGTAGACAAAATTATACAAAACAAGGTGCGACAAAAGCGTGACAAATTTATAACTATTTCTTTTTATTTTCCAGATAAGCGGCGTCAATTTCAGCCCAACTGTATTGGGACATAAATTCACCGGCGTAAGAATTTACCGCTTTTACATTGCCGTCAAGCATTTCATAAAAATCACATGTCAATTTTCCGGGTACAACCGCTAACTGTTTCCATTTTCTGATTATTATGTCCTCGGCATTTAATGATTTCAGCGTTTTGATTAAATCCGCTACCAAATGCCGGAAGTGGCTTTGCGTAGCGGGGGAATCATCTTTGTCCTCCCAAATTACGGCGATAATTTCATTATTACTGCATAACGCCCCTTTGCGGCTTACAAGATAGGCGAATAATTCCTTTGTTTTTGAACGTGTAAATAAGACGGGGTTTTCATCTGCAAAAACCTCGAAATTACCGAAGGTTTGCACACGCACTCTTTTATCGGGTTCTGTCTTGATCGGACAGCGAAGGTTTTCTAATGCGTTTTTAACCGCTTCTTTGGTAACGGGCTTCATTACATAATCGCTTGCCTTAACCGTATAGGAATCCAGAGCGTATTTTGAGTAACCTGTTACAAATACGATGTTAGTCTTACCGTTAATTTCTTTAAGCTTTTGCGCAAGTTCAATGCCGTTCATTCCCCACATTTCAATGTCTAAAAACGCTATGTCGCATACGTTTTCTTTTGCATAGTCAAGAAGTTCGGACGGCTTGGAAAAACTGTGAATCTCATCGTCGGGACACGCCTCTTTAATTGACGAGACAAGTTCTTCCAGAGCCAAAACATTATCGTCTATGGCGAGTATGTTCATTTTGTCTGCGGCTCCTGTTTAGGAATTATTATTCTGGTAGTTGTCCCCTCGCCCGGTTTGCTTTCTATTTCAAGCGAACCGCCGCATTGCGCAGACAGCCTTATACGGACATTGTTAATTCCGATGTGCTGTTGTCCGTCATCGTTAATTTTATCCTGTTCAAAACCTACGCCGTCATCAGAAACAATAACCAGATAATCGTTATCTGTTTCTTTAGTTGAAATGGTAATAGTGCCGCCGCCCTCTTTCTTGCCTATGCCGTGTTTTACGGAATTTTCAACAATGGGCTGCATAGTAAGAGCCGGAAGCGTAAAGTTTTTTGTTTGTATGTCATATATTACATTTAACGCTTCGCCGTACATGGCTTTTTCCAAATTCATAAAGCCTATTGTATGGTTCAGTTCATTCTCAAATGGGATTGGTTCTGTACGCTCCAATAAATTCATATTCGCCCTTAAATAATTTGAAAAACTTATGGTCGCCTTTTTTGCTTCGGCAGGGTCTTTATCGCACAGCCTTGAAATGACGGCAAGGGCGTTGTATAAAAAATGCGGCTGTATTTGGGAAAGCATTATGGAGATACGGCTTTCGGAAAGTTTGCGTTCTGTTTGTAATTTTTCTTCCATGTATGTTTTTATGTCCGCCGCCATAGAATTCACAGCGTCTTTGATTATGTCAAACTCGTCATTGTAATTGCCTTCCAGTCTTGCGTCCAAATTTCCGCCTGCGATTCTTCCAATTCCTGTAACCAGATAATTAACACGGCGCAGGAGTCCGCCCACAACCGGATAAATAACGGCGGTTATAATGACAATCGTTATAAGCAAAAACATTACAGAATCAAACAGAAGGCTGTTGCGTTCACGGTGATAATCATGCTCCGGCACAAGAGCGACAACGGTATTACCGTTTTCGTTTTTGTAACCTGCGTAATATTTCTTGCCGTCAATATTAAGCCACGCAAACCCGTCGCCGGAGCTTACTGTTTTATACCAATCTTCGCCGGATACATTTTTTAATTCTCCGTCAGGGTGCGCTGTTATAAATCCATTCGACAATACTATACCAAAACCGTTTTGCCCTATTCTTGTTTCCTCTATCGTTTTGTAAATATTGATTTCTTCCTGCAATCTGCCGATTACGCCTGCGTTAAAACCAATCTGGACAAAGCCGCCGTTTTTTCGGGCAATGCCTGTATAATGATTGATGTCGCCGACATCGTTCTCGAATACAGACGCGCGAGGTTCTTCACTTAATTCGGTCAGAGTTCCGTCTGCCAGTTTCATATATACGCTGGTGGGTTCGTATAATTTATAATCAAAGCCTATGTATTTTGGGACGCTGCTTGCGATCATTATTCCGTTTGAGTTGGCAACGCTCAATTCTATAATATCCAGCGGCTGCGCAATCCGCAGTAATTTTTCGGTTGACATCTGACCGGGCGTGCTGTCCAGTATATCCACGACAGTTTTCGCTATCGCTATATGTTTTTCATTCAGCGTTTGTTTAGTGGCGTCAAGTATAAAATTTAAATGCCTAATCTGCGCCAAAATACTGTCGGCAAAAATTTCCATATTGGCGTTGGTTTTCGTTTTAACGGAAGAGTCCAGCAGTCTGTAGTTGATAAACGAGATAATCAGAACAGAAACAATGAATATAGCCAATATCGGGATTAATACTTTGATTTTGAAACTTACTTTTTTTTGAAGCATTTTATCCTGCCTTTCCATGTTTATTATCTTAATATCCTATCAAATAAAATGCGACAAATATGCGACAAATAGGGAAAATATAACATAATTATCTATAATATCCGTCTTTATTGACATAAAACAATTCCGTGTATAATATATAAAAATGGCAGAAAAAGTCAGCCATATTATAGGCGCTCTATTACAAGCAATTTTTCTAAAACCATTCTATGCCTTTAAGCGGCGTTTCCCCCTTCTTGCTTACATTGTGAACAGGCTTATAACCATGACAGTAATGCTCTTTTTGTTAGGGCTTGCCGTCTTTGGTTTGATGGCTCTTGCCCCGGGCGACATTGTAGACCAGATAATGATGCAGCAGCTGTTCAGCGAAAATCAGGGGAAGGCCGGACAGAATTGGCAGGCGATGAGCGAGGATCAGCTTCAAGCTCGAAGGGCGGAACTTGGGCTTGATAAGCCGTTTTATGTTCAATATTTCCGATGGCTTAACAGAGTTGTCGTTCATCATGATCTCGGCGTAAGCCTTATTTCACGAGCGCCTGTTTCGTTTTTGATTTCTTCACGAATATTAAATTCTCTGCTTCTTAATGTTATTTCGCTTGTACTGATTACAATTTTTTCTTTTGCGTTAGGAGTTTATTTTTCAACAAAAGCGGGAACAAAGACCGATACCGCTGTAACATTTTTCGCTCTTGTGCTTCATGCCTTTCCCGGGCTTTTGCTTCTTATCCTGCTCCAGCTTTTCGCTTCCGTTACAGGACTTTTTCCTGTTACGGCGTATCCCCCCTTTCCGTTCTCGACAGCGCCTGTAAAATTTGTTTTTTCATACGCTCATCACATCTTCCTTCCGCTGCTGTCGGCGTTTTTGGGCGGAATCGGCGGCTCGCTTCGCATGATACGGGCTACAATGCTTGATCAGCTTGGACAGCCCTACATTACATGTTTGCGCTCACGGGGCATAGCGGAATGGCGAGTCTATTTCGCCCACGCTTTCCGCAACACGTTAAACCCTTACATAACAGGAAGCGCAAATCTTCTTGCAAGTTTGTTTTCAGGCTCTCTTATACTGGAAATTATTTTCGCCTATCCGGGTATAGGCAGGCTTATGTACGAGGCGGTTATTCAGCAGGATATAAACCTTGTTCTTGCCAATATAATGTTTATTTCGTTCCTTGTGCTTGTAGGCATGGCGTTAGCCGACATAATACTTGCGCTTGTAGACCCCCGTATAAGGTATGGGAAAGAGTAATCATGAAAAAATTTATCAACTATGTTAAAACCCGTCCTGCCGCTTTCGTTTCGCTCATCTGCCTAGCCGCCCTCTACCTTATGATGGTTTTCGCCGAATTTTTCGCTCCATATTCGCCTAACACTTCTTTTTCCGATAAAAGTTATCATCCGCCGAACGTCCGTTTTTATCGGGGGATACCGCAGGCGCAGGAGTGGCGGACAATCAATTCCGTAACAATGAAATACGCCCGTGTCAAAGACCAATATTCCGCGCTGAAATTATTCGGCAAGGGCGAGCCGTATCTTTTGTGGGGGTTCATTCCGGCGCAGAGGCATTTTATTACCACAGCGCAGTCAGCGTATCCCGTTTTTTTTATGGGGTCTGATAACTTGGGCAGGGATATTTTTTCACGCATTGTTTACGGTTCCCGTGTCTCGCTGACAATCGGTTTTGCGGCGACTCTGATTTCTCTTGCGCTTGCCGGACTTGCAGGCGGAGTCGCAGGCTTCTTCGGCGGTTTCGCCGACTGGTCAATCATGAGAACGTCGGAATTTTTAATGCTTATTCCCACTCTGTACCTGATACTGTTCCTGCGTTCGCTTATGGCGTCTAACATGGATCCCGGTCAATCCTACATGATGATTACGATAATTCTTTCGCTTGTAGGCTGGCCAAGTTCCGCAAGAACCATTAGAGGTATGGTTCACGCAATCAAGCGTGAGGAATTTGTCCTTAACGCCAAACTGGAAATGATCCCTTCCGTAGTTATTATTTTTAGGCATATTATTCCGCAGATAGCGAGTCTTTTAATTGTAAGCGTAGCGTTAAGCGTCCCCGGTTTTATTATGACGGAGACTGTTCTTTCCTACCTTGGACTTGGTATCACAGACCCGGCGGTAAGCTGGGGTTCTCTTATCAAGCGTGATCTTTCAACGCTTTCAAATTTAAGGGCGTTCCCTTGGCTGTTGACTCCCGTGTGGTTCTTGTTAGGTGTAACGCTTGGCTTTAATTTTATCGGAGACGCTCTTAGGGACTTTTTCGATCCGTATCATATTGTGTTTTCTGGAAAAAGGAAGAAAGAGCAAAAGAACGATGATAAAAAAGACGGCGGAAGCAATTTATTGCTGGCGGTTAAAGAGCTGTGTGTCGATTTTTCCGTATTGCGAGGAAAGGAACATATAACGGTTCAGGCTGTTAGGGGGCTTTCATTCTCTTTGCAGAAAGGCGAAACATTGGGAATTGTAGGAGAGAGCGGATCGGGAAAGAGCGTAAGCACTTTGGCTATTCCCGGGTTATTGGCGAATAATACTAGTGTTAGCGGTTCAATCTTATATGAAGGAAGAGAGATGACTTGTCTTGAAACTGAAGCGTTACGTGAATATCGGGGCAAGAAAATCGGCATGATTTTTCAGGAGCCGGGTCGTTCTTACGATCCGCTTCAAAATATGGGCAATGTATTTTTTGAAACGTTCAGAAACAGCGACAGTACAATCACCAAAGAAGAATCAGCGAAAAAAGCCGTCGCTCTTCTTGAAGAGACAGGTCTTGATAACGGCATGGAGCGTCTTTCCAATTTTCCGCATCAATTTTCGGGCGGACAATTACAGCGTATCGGCATAGCCCTCGCTCTTGCGCAAGGCTGTGAATTGCTGATTGCCGACGAGCCGACCACCGCCCTTGATCTTACAATTCAAAAACAAATAGTGGAGTTGTTAAAAAAATTACGAAGAACCAGAAATATCTCGATTATATTTATAAGCCATGACATTGACTTAGTAGCGGAAATTTCCGACCGCATCATGGTAATGTACGGCGGTCTTGCGATGGAAACAGGCACGGCGGCGGAAATTACAAACAACCCCCGCCACCCATACACAAAGGCATTGCTTGCCGCCTCTCCCCGATTCGGAAGCCACTATTCAAAAGAGCGTCTGCTCACTATTCCCGGCAAGGTTACAGACCCGTCAGATCCCGAAAGCGGCTGTCCCTTCGCGCCCCGCTGTACGGAAACTGCGGCGGAGTGTTCGCAGGCAATTCCTCAACTACAAACAAAAGACGGGCATGAGATACGGTGTTGTAAGAATTGATATAAGTTAAAAAAAATGCTATCCTGTTTACACTATGAAATTAAATAACGAAGCGTTGAAAAACAGCGATTTTTGGGGAAAAGCGGGTATCGCCCTGCCCAAATTTGACAGACAGGCAATGATTGCCGCTACAAAGACACAGCCTAAGTGGGTGCATTTCGGTGCGGGAAATATTTTCCGGGCTTTTCCGGCGGCTATGCAGCAGCAATTACTTGAAGACGGTATCGAAAAAACAGGCATTATTGTCGCCGAGGGTTATGACGGCGAAATAATCGATAAAAGTTTTACCGCCTTTGATAATCTGACTATCCTTGTAACTCTTAAATCTGACGGCAATACGGAAAAACAAATTGTCGCCTCTGTCGCTTCCGCTTTAAGAATGGACAAAGAGCTTTCAGCGTTAAAAGAAATATTCGCCGCTCCTTCTTTGCAGATGGCAAGTTTTACCATAACCGAGAAAGGCTACAGTTTGAAAGGTAGAGACGGAAATATTCTGCCCGACATTGCGGAAGACCTTAAAAAAGGACCGTCCGATCCTAAAAGTTATTTAGGACGAATCGCCTGTCTTTTACATGAGCGTTATACACACGGCGCGTTACCGTTTGCGATGGTCAGCATGGATAATTGTTCACATAACGGCGATATACTCTTTGCGGCAATGGAATCCGTCGCCAAGGGTTGGATAGAGAACGGCGTAGCGGACAAAGGCTTTTTAAGTTATATCAGCGACAAGAAAAAAGTTTCCTTCCCGTGGTCTATGATCGATAAAATTACACCCCGCCCCGACGACAGTGTGCGTAATATGCTCGTAAACTCAGGGCTTGAGGACATGCAGGGCTTTGTTACCGGAAAAAACACCTATGTCGCTCCTTTTGTAAACGCCGAAGAAACACAGTATCTTGTAATAGAAGATATTTTCCCGAACAGCAGACCGGCGCTGGAAAAGGCGGGCGTTTTGTTCGCGGACAAGGAAACCGTAGACCGAGTTGAAAAAATGAAAGTCTGCACCTGCCTTAACCCCCTGCATACAAGCCTTGCCGTCTTCGGCTGTCTGCTCGGTTACACAAGAATCAGCGAGGAAATGAAGGACGCTTCTCTTGTTAAACTTATCGAAGGCGTCGGCTACCGCGAGGGGCTTCCCGTTGTAACAGACCCGGGCATTATCAAACCAAAAGATTTTATTGATCAGGTAATAAAAGTGCGCCTTCCCAACCCCTTTATGCCCGACGCCCCCCAGCGGATAGCTATGGATTCGTCGCTTAAAATCCCCATCCGCTTCGGCGAAACCATAAAAGCCTACAAAAACTCAGGCAAAAACTGCGCCGACCTCAAACTTATCCCGCTGGTCTTTGCCGCATGGCTTCGTTATCTTTTGGGCATTGACGATCAGGGCAAACCGTTCGAGGTAAGCCCCGATCCCAACTATGAACCCCTCACATCGCACCTTGCGGGCATCAGACTTGGGCTGAATGTGTCTTTTCACAGCAAATTAGAGCCGATTTTATCGAATTCGGCGTATTTTGGGGTAAATTTGTACGATGTGGGGCTTGGAACGAAGGTTGAGGAGTTTTTTACGCAAATGCTTACCGGCACGGGAGCGGTGCGCAAGACACTTGATTCAAACGTAAATATCGGTTAAAATGTTAGTATCTGGAGGTCACCAATGAAAAAACTCATTGTCGTATTATTTATTTTAGCGGTAGTCTCACCGCTCTTTGCTCAACAAGAAGAAAAAAGAGAAAATTTTTACTATATTAACGTGTCTGTGGAGAAAATATATCCTTCCAACGAAGGTTATATTATTATGTACCGCACCAGCAGCAATTTAATATCTATGATCGGTATTCCGAACGACTGGTTTTATGACTCTGGAGGAAACGCTCAGATGGTAAAATTACCGTTGGCGTCAGACTGGCCTACAATGACAGTATTTTACAGCGAAGGTAAATTCAGCCATGTAAGGCTTTATTATCATCCTGTAAAAAGTCATTCAACATGGGGATTCGTTCCGCAAGGAGCCGATGTAAGACATTTCTTTGGGGATAAGGAATCCTTTAAACTTGAATTCTGATGTACCGAAAGAGCTTATTACATTTATAAAGACCGGTTCAAATTTCATCATTATCGGTCATAAAGAACCTGACGGAGATTGCGTAAGCAGCCAGCTTGCCTTACGCAATGTTCTGTCGCGCATGGGAAAAACAGCAATAGCTTGTTCCGCAGGTCCTTTTAAGCGGGTGGAAATAAAAGAATATTCAGAGCTATTTACCGATATTCCGCCTGAAATAAACAAAAAAGATACAAAAATAATTATAGTTGATTGTTCGGGAAAAGAAAGAATAGGCGATCTTTACGAAGCCATTAAAGAATTTCCATGCGCAATAATAGATCATCATGCCGCCGTAACACACTCGCAATCATCAAACGAAGCGCCTGTTTATGTCGATTCTGCCGCTCCCGCTTGTTCTGTATTGATATACAAAGTAATAGACGCTCTTGGGTTTGAGTTAAACGAAGAAGAGGCGTCTTTGCTTCTTTTCGGTATTTGCACAGACACAGGTTTCTTCAGGCATCTTACGGAAAATCACGCTGTAATTTTTGAATACATCGCCAAATTAATCTCTTACGGCGCAAGTCCTAAAAAAACATTTTACAAAACAAACGGCGGAAAAACCCTTAGTTCCAGAATATTATTAGGAAATATTTTATCAAGAACTGAATCTTTCTTTGACGGAAAGCTTTTACTCAGTTATGAGACATTAGAAGAATCTGAAAATTTCGGGTTTGAGGGCAGAGACTCTGACAGTTTAAACCAATTACTGTTAACGGTAAAAAATGTCGAGGCTGTTGTAATAATCCGCCAGGAGTTGGCTGACAATTGTACTGTGAGTTTCAGATCGCTGGACAAAATTGACGTTTCAAAAATAGCCGCATCCTTCGGCGGAGGCGGACATAAAAACGCTTCGGGACTCTCTATGAGAGGGGAAATTTCATTTGTAAAAGAAAAAGTATTGGAAGCATTCAAAAATATTTTCATTAGTTAATAGAAAAGTTTACAATATTACAAACATCACAAATATTTAACTCATTTCATAAAAAAATATATCTGTTTTTCCTCAATGTCGATATCTGAAATGAGGTAAATAATTGTGCAAGAAACATTAAATGATATTTATTTTGAGTATCTTCTGGGCAATATCAAACGCGATAAACTTGAAAGTTTTATTTTTAAGTATCTTTCCAATAACAAGGATAAAACCGGTATCAAACATTGGAATCAGGATCAATATGAAGATTTTGTTTCATACTTTTATCCCGGTATAAAAAAAATTATCGATTCTTATAAAAATATTGGATCTTCATTTGAAGCGTATTTATACAAATTTTTACTTGTTTCCGCAAAAGAATATGAAACGCGTAAGACAACTCAAGAGGTTATAGAATACGCGGCATGGAGCGCGCGTGTTCCGGATATGTATGTATATGAGGAACCTCCTGTTTATAACATCAAACAAACTAAAGAGGTATTAACCAAAATGATTACGGGAATAAAAGGAAGAAAAAACACAAGACGGCTTTTAGCGCTTATCTTAAAATGTTATTATTTTATTTCAGATGATTTTGCGGAAAATATTTCCGGCTTGATCGGTATAGAATCAAAAGAATTAATTGAAATGTTAAATAAAATAAGAAAAATAAGACGTCATAAAGACGATAATATTTATTTTTTCAGAGAGAGAATACATTGCTTGTTTTACAGGTGTGTTTCTTACGAGAAAAGACTTTCTCTTTTGCAGGAAAATACGCCGGGGTATGAAAAAATGTATAACCGCCTTGACAGAGCAAAACTAAAGCTGGAAAAAATGCGCAAAAGAATTAAAAAAATTCGCACGGAAGCCACTCACCAACAAATTGCGGAAATATTAGGTATATCAAAAGGCACTGTGGACGCAAGTCTTCACAGGCTTAAAAAGAAATGGGAAGAAATGTCAAAGAAAGCGAACTTAAATTAATTAATGGAAAACGCGAACACCGCTTCTTCGTGATAATCTTTATCAGGTTCCGCAATGCAGGGAGGGAAACTAGCTCGGTTAGGAGTGTCGGGATAATGCTGGGTTTCCAAGCAGAAGCCTGTATGTTTTGTATAAACGGAACCTTGTTTGCCTTCAACTTTTTTAAGATGGTTTCCCGTATAAAACTGAACCCCTGGCTGCGTTGTAAAAACTTTCATACAACGGCCTGAACCCGCTTCATAAACTTCAGCGCACGGACGCAGTTTGCCGATTTTTCCGTCTACTGTAAAACAATGATCATACCCCTTAAACGGTTTAAAAAATGAAGCATCGGAACAAATTTTCCGCCGCTTTCTGAAATCAAAAGATGTTCCGTCTACGGGAACAATTTTACCTGTGGGAATTCCGCTTTTATCAATCTGCGCGTAAGTTGATGAATAAAGAAGCGCCTCATGGGAAAGTATATTACCCTTCCCTTCTCCGGCTAAATTAAAATAAGCGTGATTTGTAATATTGACGGGCGTAGGCATATCGGCTTTTGCGTAATAATCGCAAATTATTTCATTATTATCAGTAAGACCGTAAGTTACTGCGGCTTTCAAGTTTCCCGGAAAACCGCAATCGCCGTCGGGGCTTTTAAGTTCAAAACGGACATAGACCGCTTTTTTTTCTTCGAAGCTTTCAGCTTTCCAAAGGAGTTTATCAAAGCCTCTCGGTCCCGAGTGCAGGGAATTTTTTCCGTCATTTGCTAAAAGAGCGTATGTTTTACCGTTTAAGGAAAAAGCGGCATTGGCGATACGATTGGCAAAACGCCCGACTGTTACGCCGATAAACGGATCATTTTTCAGGTAGCCGTCCAGTCCCGAATAGCCGAGCAGAACGTCGTCCTTAACGCCGGTACGGGAAGGAACAATTAAACTTGTCCATGTTGCGCCGAAATTTGTCAGCGACAACTTCAAGTCGCCCGCGGAAAGAGTCCACAGTTTAACCTTTTTGCCGTTGGAAAGAACACCGAATGTCTTTTTTTCTATTTTCATAAGTCAATTATACACTTGCGGACATATCAAGAACAAGATACAATAAGTCAATAATAGTTAAATTTTTATGAAAAAATTATTAGTTTTTTTTATAATTTTATTAATATCCGCCGTATGTTTCGCTCAAAGCGACCCTGTTGAGGGTTTTTGGATAAGCGTTGACGACAACACAAACAAAATAACAGCAGGCTGGCAAATATATCAGGAAGGCGGAAAACTCTACGGAAAAATTTTATCGTTGGCGGATCATCCAAAAGGCGTAATAGCTGTCCGCTGTCATGAAAGTTATAAAGGCTTTCCCATTGGCGGAAAAGTAAACACTATGTCAGTTACAGGAACGCCTTGGATTTTCGGTCTTACAAAGAGCAAACACGGCGAATGGATCGGCGGCAGCGTAATCAACCCAGAAGACGGCAAAATCTACAACTGCAAAATAATGTTCCGCCCCGCCGACGGCAAAAAATTCAAAACCGACACTCTTGAAATGCGGGGCGAAATAGGAATGGGCATAGGGCGCAGTCAATTCTGGCACAAGACTGATGCGGCGACTGCGGGGGGATTGGGACCGAGGTAAATGGGGTTATACCTCCCCCACCATCTTAAAAAACTCCTTCTGCTGCGCCTTTAGCAGTGTTGGCACATCAAGCCCGTAAGGGCAATGCTGTTTGCAGTGACCGCAGCCTGTACAATTGTCTATTAGGCGCATATTTTTTTGCCATTCTTCCGACAGCCAGTATTCTTTGACTGCCCTTTTCGCCAAAAAGGTTATGCGGGCGGCGTTGTTAATGGGAATGCCGGCAGGACACGGCAGACAGTAACCGCAGCAGCGGCAGAAACTGCCGGAAAGTTCCGCCTTGTCTTTTTCTATGGCGCTCAACAAACTGCTGTCTAACAGGGGCGGATTTTTTTCGTATGACAAAAATTCGTCTAATTCTTGCTTTTTTTGCATTCCCCAAATGGGGATTACATTTTCATATTGCCGCAAAAAAGCAAACGCCGCTTTGGCGTTGCTGATTAAGCCGCCGCATAGGGCTTTCATGGCAAGAAAGCCGATATTATGCTCGCGGCAAAGATCGACTAACGCCAATTCTTCGGCGGAGGACAGGAAAGAGAGCGGGTACTGCAAGGTTTCATACAAGCCCGATAAAACTGCTTTTTTTGCGTTGTCTTTGCTGTGATTTGTAATGCCGATACGGCGGATTTTACCTTGCTCCTTCGCTTTTAAGGCGCAGGCGTACAATCCGTCCTCACCTTCGGGTATCGGCACAAAAGAGGGGTTGTGAATTTGAAATACGTCGATATAATCCGTGCGTAACATTTTCAGGCTGTTCTCAATATGTTCCATTAATTTATCCGGTGTTTGAGCGGCGGATTTTGTACATAACACGATTTTATCGCGTACATGATGAAGAGCGATTCCTATGCGTTCCTCGCTGGTTGTGTAGCCGTTGGCGGTGTCGTATAGCGTAACGCCGTTATCGTATGCGTATTGCAACAAAGCGGCGCTTTCATCGTAAGAAATACGCTGAATCGGAATACAGCCGAAACCTGTACGCCCTACTTTTAAATTTGTTTTACCGAAAATTGTTTGTTGCATGGTTTATATTATATCATATAAAATATATATTTTATATAATAGTACTATATGTTAATAAACCCTATTGCCCGTGTCAAAAATTTCGCCGCCTCCAAACCTGTCGCCATGCGGTACGCTCTGGACGGGCTTTTTGCGGCGTTGGCTGTAAACATTGCTTCCAATAATAACAATTTGTTCGCTATGAGACTTGGAGCGGGGGAATACCAATTAAGCCTTGTGCAATTTCTGCCGCAAATATTCACCATGCTGATACTGATACCCGGCGGGCTTTTTGCCGGAAGCCTCCACAATAAACGCAGAATAATAATCGGCGCGCTAATTACAAGCGCGATTGGGTATCTGCTCTGCGCCTTATCGCCGTTTTTTAAGTTTGCGAACAGCGGAAACGAAATTGTTCCCGAATACTCCATTTACTTTTTTCTGGTTTTTCTTGCGCTGGCAGTCGGCGCTGCGGCTACTTATAATATTTCGTGGCAGTCGTTTCTTCCTGAAGTTGTCGATCTTAAGGAACGCAACTATGTTTTAACAAAGCGTTCCCACATGGATGTTTTTATCAGTATTCCCTTGCCGCTGTTAGTCGGTACAATATTACTGCATACTCAAGGCAGGGGGAAAATTACCGTTCATCAGTGTTTTTATTTTTTCGCCGCCTTGGCTCTTGTTTTGGCGGCGCTCAATTACCGTAAAATTAAAGCTGTCCGTCATGTTGAGCCAAAAAGCGTTTCTTTTTATGAAATTAAAAGAGCTGTAAAAAGCACCATGCATAACAAGCAGTATTTGCTTTTTTTAGCTGTCGCCCTTTTCTTTTACATGACATGGCATTTTGACTGGACATTATATTTTTGGGGACAGTTCCATTATCTTAAAATGAACGAATTTCAGATTGGGCTTACAACATTGGGCGCTACGGTTGTCCAATTTTTAACAATGCGTTTTTGGAGCAGGGTAAACGAAAAACACGGTGTTGTACTTCCTGTCGCCTTCGGTATTATCGGGTTAAGCCTATGCCCTGTCGCCATGATTATCTCCCTCAGTCTGCCTATTTCCATAGCGCCCTATGTCTTTTTGACACTGCACGCCGTAGCCAGTCTGCCGCTTGCGACCACTACATTGAATATGCTCCAATGTCTTTTACAGGTAGCGGATGAAGAATACAGAAGTTTCTCGATATCGGTCTATACCTGCCTTGTTTGCCTTTCAAACGCCGTAATGCCGGTGGCGGGCGTCGCCCTTTACCGCTCTCTCGGCGGCGGCAGGGACGGGCTTCGCTATGCTTTCGCAATCATCTTCGCCCTGCGGATTATAGCCCTGTTTTTATGGCTTTTACGCCGAAAATGGCAAATTATGTTAAAACAACAGTAATTTTCATAAAATTTAGCATGAAATTTTACGTGAAATTTATAAGATAGTATATTAAAATTAATGTATATGGTGATTTCATGCAGGCAATGAGTCCATTAGAGCAAAAAAAACGAAAAATTATAACTCGGTATATGCAAATCGTATTTGTAGCGATTGCCTTTGCTCTGATGGTTTTTGCGAGCTATCTGTTTGTCAGCGACATTGAACGTAATCACTTACGAAAATCCGTAAAAGAAGCGATTTTATATACGGAAGCAAGTATTAAAGCCGATCTAAAAGAACCGGAAACAATTCTGGCGGGCTTTTCAGAAACCATACTAGGTATGATTATGCGCGGAGACAGCGCCAGAACAGTACACGAATATATTCAATATATAAATATTTATATGCAATATAACGAAAAAAACCGTCTTTTGGGCATCTTGGGTTTTTACGGTTATTTTAATGTTTTTGGAAATGTCTATTTTACCGAAGGAAGGGAATGGATTCCTCCGAGCGGTTATGCAGTGGAAGACCGCCCTTGGTATAAAGCTGCTGTTGAAGCTAACGGCGATATAGGAATAACCGAACCGTATAAAAATATAAGAACAGGAAATAACGCCGTTATTACATTTTCTCGCTGTATTTTTGACAACAACAACAAACAGTTGGGCGTTATATGTTTGGATATTAATCTTGACAGGATCAGACAGCATGCAATTAATACGCAGTTTTCCGAAAAAGGGTATGGATTCCTTTTAAGCGAAAACATGGAGTTAATCGCCCATCCTGAACCTTCTGTTATAGGTATGCAATTCCGCGACGTAAAAAGCCATATTTCGTCATATGCGGATGATTTGGAAAAAAAAGGCCATGTTTATGAGGTAATAACAACCGACTACCGCGATATTGAATCCATCGTATTTATGGAGAGACTTCAAAACGGCTGGTATATGGGAGTTGTAACGCCAAAAGACATATACTATAAAAGCACAAGAACCATGGCGTTAGTCCTTACCGGGATAGGCGCTGTATTGGCAACGGCGCTTATCATAATATTGCTTTTTATTTTCAAAGAGATAAACAAGGAAAACGAAAAATCCAAATCGATGGCGCATTGGTATAACTCAATCCTTAACGCCATACCTCTGCCGATAACCGTTACGGATGCAAATACAAATTGGACGTTCATAAACGAAGCTGTTGAAAAATTTATAGGAATAACGCTTGAAGAAGCGATAGGCAAACCATGCAGTAATTGGGGTTCCAGTATCTGCAATACGGAAGACTGCGGTATCGCCTGCGCAAAAAGAGGTCTTCACCAAACTTATTTTTCAAAAGGAGATTCATCGTATCAGGTTGATGTCGCAACACTTAAAGATATAAACGAAAGAATAATGGGATACATCGAGGTAGTACAGGACATTACAAATTTAAAACAGGTAACAAAAAAACAAGCCGATGCTGAAGCCGCCAATGCCGCCAAATCCGCATTCCTGGCTAAGGTAAGCCATGAAGTACGCACACCGATGAACGCTATTTTGGGCATCACAGAAATCATGCTGCAAGATGAAGCTCTTTCACATGACACACAGGAAGCCTTAAACAGAATCTACAATTCAGGATATTTATTGCTCGGCATCATAAACGACATACTCGACTTGTCCAAAATAGAAGCGGGAAAACTGGAAGTAACGCCTATTAATTACGATGTGCCCAGCCTGATTAATGACACTGTTCATTTAAATATAATGCGTTTCGACAATAAACCGATTATATTTGATCTTTTTGTAGATGAAAACCTTCCTCTTACGTTATTCGGCGACGAATTGCGTATTAAACAAATTCTTAACAACATTCTATCAAACGCTTTTAAATATACAGAGTCGGGTAAAGTTTCGCTGTCAATTACAAAAGAGCCGTCCGCAAAAGAATCAATGATTACCCTTATGTTCAACATAAAAGACACAGGACAAGGCATGACCCGCGAACAGTTAGACAAACTTTTTGACGAGTACACCCGTTTTAACCTTGAAGCCAACCGTTCAACCGAAGGAGCGGGATTGGGCATGAACATTACAAGGCGTCTTGTCGAATTAATGGAAGGCGAAATTTCAGTGGAAAGCGAGCATGGCAAAGGCTCAACGTTCACGGTACGTCTGCCCCAAGGCGTTGTTGACGAAGGAGTACTGGGCAAATCAATAGTTGACAGCTTAATGCGGTTCCGGCTCGGCAAAATGTCACATGTAAAGAAAACACCGCAAGTTGTACGCGAATATATGCCGTACGGAAAAGTTCTTATTGTAGACGATGTGGAAACAAATCTGTATGTCGCAAAAGGGCTTATGTCTCCTTACGGATTAACAATAGACACAGCAAGCAGCGGATTTGAAGCGATAGCGAAAGTTAAAAGCGGCGAGAGTTACGACATTATATTTATGGATCACTTTATGCCGAAAATGGACGGAATAGAGGCGACAAAAAATTTGCGTGATTTAGGGTACACACAGCCCATTGTCGCGCTGACAGCCAACGCATTAACAGGACAGACTGAAATTTTTATGGCAAACGGGTTTGACGGTTTTATATCCAAACCTATAGATATACACCAGTTAAACTCCGTATTAAACAAACTGGTACGAGACAAGCGCCCGCCTGAAGAGATTGAAGCCGTACGTCAGAGCAGCACCAATGTGGTTCTAACCGCGGAACAGCAGCAAGCCGCAAATGCCGAGCTTATAAAAGTCTTTTTAAGGGACGCTGAAAAAGCCGTTACTTTAATGGAAACAATCCAGAAAAACAACTACCGCAGAGCCGATGACATACAAATGTATATTATTAATGCCCATGCAATGAAAAGCGCATTGGCTAACATAGGAGAGACGGATCTTTCAGGTCTCGCAAAAAGGCTTGAAGAAGCGGGACGAGAGCAAAATATCGCTCAAATGTCACATGATACACCCGGATTTTTATCGGCTCTTAAAACGTTAATTTCAAAACTCACTCCGGATGAAAATGAAGGTAAAGAGGACGTTGTTATCAGCGAAAAAGAATATGCCGATCTTGTTGAAAAACTGTCCGCCATGCAAAAAGCCTGCATTGAGTACGAAAAGAAAACCGTTAAAAATACGCTTGCGCAGATTCAGGAAGGAAAATGGCCGTTTGAAGTTAAAAAATTACTGGACAAAATATCAGAACATCTTCTACATAGTGAATTTTTCAAGATTGCAAACCTTATAGACAATTATATAAATAGATAGTACAAAAGATTTCTCACAAAGGACACAGAGGAAGAGAAGATCACAAAGAGGAATAAGGGGTTTTTGTCCGAGGGCTATTTCTTTTTAATCGTGTCAAAGCCGCAGTAGGGGACTAACGCTTTTGGCAGGCGCACTGTTCCGTCGGCTTGCTGGAAATTTTCAAGGACAGCGATGATTGCGCGGGAAATAGCGATTGCCGTTCCGTTTAACATATGTACAAATTTATTTTTACCGTCATCGTCCTTAAAGCGGATATTGAGTCTTCTCGCCTGATAATCCGTGCAGTTTGAAGTTGAGGTTACTTCACCCCACTCGCCGCCGTTGCGCCCGGGCATCCACGCTTCCAAGTCCCATTTGCGGTAAGCGGGAGCGCCTAAGTCGCCTGTGCAGGTATCCACTACGCGGAAAGGTATGTTAAGACCCTTAAAAATTTCTTCTTCTATTAAGCGCAATTCTTCATGAAAGAGCCCCGACTCTTCGGGCAGACAGTAAACAAACATTTCAAGTTTTGTAAATTGATGAACGCGGTAGAGTCCTTTGGAAAATTGACCGGCGGCGCCCGCTTCACGGCGGAAACAGTGGGAAAGACCCGCCATTCGCAACGGAAGTTTTTCTTTAGGCAGAATCATGTTGGAGTAATAGCCGCCAAGAGTTATTTCCGCCGTTCCAACAAGACAGGTTTCCTCGCCCTCAAGAGTGTACACATTGGACTCCGCTCCTCTGGGATTAAATCCGATGCCTTCCAGTATTTCTTCGCGGGCAATGTCGGGAGTAATAAACGGGGTAAATCCTTTTTTTTGCAGAATATCAAGCGCGTAACGGATAAGCCCAAGCTCAAGATACACGCCTTCGTTTTTAAGATAGTAAAATTTAGTGCCTGAAACTTTTGTTCCCGAATCAAAGTCGATAACATCAAGATCTTGCCCGAGTTTCACATGGTCGGCGGGTTCAAAATCAAATTTAGTAGGCTCCCCTACCCTCTTTACTTCAAGGTTGTCTTTATCTTCTTTGCCGACAGGAGCGTCCGGGTGCGCCATGTTAGGAATTTTTCTGGCTTCCGTTAAAAGTTCCGCTTCCGCCGCGGCTAATTCACTCTCCGCCGCAGTGATTTCTTCTTTTAATTTTTTCCCTTCTTCAATAAGAGCGTTCCGCGCTTCCTGATCAAGTTTGCCTTTCATGGCGTCGGCGTTTGCGTTACGCTTCTGCTGAAACGACTGCAATTTGGTAGCAAGCTCCGTTCTTTTGTTATACAGGCGAGCTACCGCCTCTGCATCGGCTTTCATAAAACGGTCGGAAATGTTTGCCGTAACCGCATGTAAATTTTCCGCGATAAATTTATAATCTAACATAAGAGTATTGTAACAAAATTAAAAAATTTGGGCTAGTAGCCCGAAGAGTTCTCACAAAGGACACAGAGGAAGAAGAGATCACGAAGGAAGATCAGGGGGTTTTGTTCGTTATCTTATCGTGAAGTTTACAAGTCTGGTTTTCGGACAAAAACCCTTTCTTCCTCTCTTTGTGTCCTTCTCTTCCTTCGTGTCCTTTGTGAGAGTCTTATTGGAAAAATTTTATAATACAGAAAGCGCGTTTGATCCTCTCTCGAGGGCGACCAATCCTGTGCGGGCAAGCTCCAGAATACCGTAGGGGCGCAGGAGAAGAAGCAAGCCGTTGAGTTTTTCCATATTGCCTGTCGCTTCAACAGTGATGGTAGTTTGGGAAACATCGACAATACGGGCGCGGAAGATACCTGCAATTTCAAGAATGGCGGGGCGGTTTTTTTCATCAACGCCTATTTTAACCAGCATTATTTCACGGCGCAGACAGGACGAGCTTTCCAACTCTTGCACGGCGATTACATCAACCAGTTTTTCCAGCTGTTTTACAATCTGTTCAAGTATCCGCTCTTCGCCTGTTACCGCGATTGTCATTCTGGAAACAGAAGGATTATCCGTAACGCCGACAGTAAGGCTGTCAATGTTAAAACCCCGCCGGCTGAAAAGCCCCGAAACTCTGCTTAAAGTTCCGGCCCTGTTTTCAACAAGAGCCGAAACTATATGCTGTGTTTCCGATCCTTTTTTAGACATTGTTATTTCTTTTTACCGATTGCCGCGTTGGCTATTTTGTTATTTATATCGGTAAGGCTTGCGCGTACTGTTCTTGCCTTATCCATAGCGTCCTGAGTCTTTCCTTGAGCCTGATCAACTTCCGCCTGATCCGTCGTGTTGTGAGCGTCGACGATTGCCTTGTCCATCGAGTTATAATCAAGGGGCATCTGTGAATATCGGGCTGACGCCACATTTTTTGTAGTCTCATCAATCTCTGTTCTTAATCCTGATATTAAAGAATCCGCTTCCGCGCCGGCTTTTTGCGAGTTAGCTTTGCCGTCGTTTATGGCTTTCTCCGCCGCCGCAATCGCTTCCGCGGCAAGGTTTTTAGCGGCCTCGTAATTCTTGGAATCCGCTTCCATTTCCATGCGTTTTATGGCGTCTTTGGCGCGGGCTAAAGTACCGGGAGCATATTGAACCGCGTTTGCGTCGTTTTCGGCTTTAAAAACAGCGTCGCGAGCCCTTTGCATTTCCTCAACAGGCGGTTTAGCGCAGCCCATAAAAAGAACCAGGGCGATAGAGAAAATATAAATTAATTTTAGTTTCATATAAACTCCTTATTCCTCAATTATACCATATAAAAGCATATATTTCCAGTGTTTTAACCCCTTGATTATTCTTATTACACCCTTTATTTTCATAATATGAATGTTTTTCGGGCTTTAAAACCCATTGTCTTTACGTTGGAATGCATAAAACTCATGGTAATAGCTTTAATTATTATAATTCAAGGCAATGCGCCGGGACTGTTTACAAAAATAATTTTAGCCGCGCCGGAAGCGCTATTTCCGATTATGGCGTTATTTATCTGGCTGGATACAAAACGCTACAAAGAATATCTGCCCCTTTTTTTGGCCGGCAAATGCATAGGTATTTTCCTTTTACTGGGCTGGTTTATTTTCTTCAGTCAAGTTACAATGGTTGGTAAGATATTAGGTTTTGCCGTATATGCCGAAGGGTTATTGCTATTCGGCGATTTAATATCCTTAAGCGCTGTTTTGTTAATAAATAGAGATATTAAAAATCCTGAAATGGAGGAAGAATAATGCGTATAATTCCAATAGCTAGCGGAAAAGGCGGAGTGGGAAAAACTTTAGTCTCCGCAAATTTAGCCGTATCTTTCGCGCAGGCAGGGAAAAGAGTCATACTGGCGGATCTTGATCTTGGAGCGTCAAATCTGCACCTTGTTTTAGGGCATCATGCTCCGAAATTGGGCATCGGCACTTACCTGAACAACTCCAAATCAAATTTCGCCGACGTTATTGCAGAAACCGACATACGCGGTCTTAGATTTATCCCCGGCGACAATGAAATTCCCGGAACAGCCAACTTATCCCCAAACCAGAGAAAAGAGCTTGTTAAAGAACTGCTCAACTTACAAAATGACGCCGATATTCTTATCCTCGATCTCGGCGCGGGAACTCATCAATCTATTTTAGATTTCTTCCTGCTCTCCAATCACGGCATTGTTGTTTCCGCCCCGGCGGTTACGGCGGTGTTAAACGCCTATGTATTCTTAAAAAACTCGATATTCCGCCTGATGTTTACTTCCTGCACAAAAGGCTCGCCTGCCCGCGCTGAACTTG
>Ga0268262_10001566_pt1 | contig 28088 bp, 21 predicted proteins | sample TergutNc150P3_FD_190354 | JGI IMG/M metagenome (GOLD analysis project Ga0268262, IMG submission 190354) | Nasutitermes corniger P3 segment gut microbial community from laboratory colony in Florida, USA - Nc150 P3 (SPAdes) (version 2) | ecosystem: Host-associated > Arthropoda: Insects >... | reverse complement strand
CTGATACAGGGACTAATCGCGGGAGCTACGATAAACGCGGTGGCGGCATTCGGTGAAGAAACAGGCTGGAGGGGATTTTTATTAAAGAATTTAAGAGAGATGCGCTTTTTTAAAGCGGCGTTAATTATCGGCTTTATCTGGGGAATATGGCACGCGCCATTGATTTTAATGGGGCATAATTATCCACAACATCCACAAATAGGCGTTCTTATGATGATAGCTTTTTGCATTTTACTGACACCTATAATGCAATACCTGACAATTAAATCAAAATCTGTTATTGCCTCCGCAATAGCGCACGGCACTTTAAACGCGATTGCTGCAATTTCAATAATGGCGATAAGTGGGGGAAATGATTTGACAACGGGAATAACGGGAATACCGGGCTTTATTACGCTATTCATTTTTATTTTAGCAATATTTATTTATGATTATTTTATCACTAAAGAAAAAATAATGTTAAATAAAATAAATAATTATATTAAAGGAGATTGATAATGAAAAAATCAGCTATTTTACTGTTATTATCGTTTTTAGCGCTGTCTTTAGCGCCGCTTGTTGCGCCGCCGCTTTATGCGCAGGAAGAAACAGAGGATACTTCGCCGAGTAGTATGCTTATACAAATTTCAACTCTGCCTGAATTAAAACTCGGGTTTACCCAACGGTTTATATTTCCGTTTTTACAGGGCGAAAATCCGCTTACAGAAAACAATAACATCAATTTGGGTTTAACCGCGGAAGTGTCTCCCATTTCACTTAACGGAATTGTTGAAGTTGTTTGGACTCCTGTTGCATTCCTTGAATTTTCAATGGGCGCCAGAATAGGCTCCGGCTGGAATATTAATCTTTTTGGCGGTGATATTTTCGGAATTGGCATTAATCAGGAAAATGCCAACGGCGGCGGAGAAATCGACGGCAGCGCGTTTGACGGTCTTTTATGGAAAGCGCAGGCTGGAGGAGCGTTCCAGTTTGACTTAGCCGCAGTTGTTCCCGGAGACTGGAATCATATTGTTTTCCGCAGTTATCATGAGATAAATTACAAAGGTTACACCAAAGCAAAAGAGAACGAATCGTGGATTTATGAAAACGACGACGGTGAAAATTGCAACGGCTACAATTATTACGGCAACTTCCTGCTTGGATACCAAATGCCCATTTTCCTGGACACAATAGCTTTTCTTGCAGAAATGGATCTGTACTTGTACGATACTCCCGACCGCAGCATTTGGGGAGATGATTTAATCCGCTGGACTTTCTCAGGCGTACTTAGTTTTACCATAACAAAAAAATTCGGCATTGCCATAATTACGCAATTCAGGACGTGCAGGAATTTTACCAATACAAATTGGGAAGATTTGTATTACCGAAGCAGGATTGTTGATCCGTCAAATCCGCAGCATTTGGAATTTTACCGTGTTGCGGGAGCGTTCAGTTTTAAGTTTTAGGGATTTTACCGATAATATGAAATGACATCTGTAATTTCTATGATATATAATATTGTCTTTTTATAAGGAAAATGTTATACTTATAAGATATATATATTAATGAAGACAGAGAAGATAATAAATTATCCGAAGTTTATGTAGATAGAGGGATATTTTGAAAATTATGATTGTGGGAATACGAGATATTAGGTCAGATTCCGAGAAAGAGGGATAGAATGTCAGAAATTTTGTATAAACCGGAAAATAAAATTGTTTCGGTAGTACTCATCGGCGCATTTAACCCTTTTATGTTTCAACCGAATTGGTTTAGCGCTAATGACATTATTAGCCAGTCAGAAATTGACGCGATGTTGTCAAATAAAACAACTCCATTTATATTTGCCACTAATTTAACGATATTTAATACTGCTCAACTGCATATCCATGTTCAAGAAGATCGTTTTACTGTTACAGGAATAAAAGAATCTTTTTGCATGGTTAAGGATGTTGTAAAGAAAACATTTGAGCGATTGGGAGCAATGGTTATAACCGCTATGGGAATAAATACATCTGCCCATTTTAAGATGCCCAATTTATCCAAGTATCATGAATTTGGCGACAGGTTAAGCCCAAAGGGTATATGGAAGGATTTTCTTGGAGATAATGTTTCCGGTGACGATAGAACCGGCGGACTTATAAGCATGCAAATGATGAATCAAAAAGAAGATAAAAGCGGGAGCTTTAACATTATAGTTGAACGTTCTGTAAGAATTTTTCCCGGAATATTTATAAATTGCAACGACCACTATCAATTCGATGAAAATACAGACGCGGAAACTGTTATGCAAAAACTGGAAGATAATTTTGACGCATCTATTAAGAAATCAATTGAAATACAAAATAGTTTATTTAGGGATTTGTAACATGGAGCATATTAAAACTATTGGAGAAGAAATAAATATTATTAAAAATATTATTGGTTATACCGGAATAAATGAGTTTGATACTGATGTTTCGGAAAGACAATCCTTTATAAAGAATATTGAAAATCATGCAATAGACGACGTGAGGCTGTTGGCAACGGATGTTTCACATATTGAAAACAACTTTCAGGAAAATACTCTTATAAGAAATAATAAAAAATCGAATGTTGTAAAAGTTAATTTTCCTGTACAGTCTCCCATAAATGATATTACAAAATCGTTTTATATTGAGCTAAAGGAATATAATGGCCGCGTGATGAGAATATATGAAACAAGATTCACCGCGGAATTGATAAACGCCGCGGATGAAAATGAAATATTAGAAGCGGAATTTGACGTTTCTGATATTAATGAGGGAGATATGGGATTATTTCGCGCAGGCGCGATATTTGTGTGGAAAATCGGGAAAGAAGAGAATAATGGAACACAACAAAAAGTATCTCAATTAGTATTCAGAAGGTTGTCTTCCTGGAAAACTGAAGATATTAAAAGGACGGAAGAAATTGCAAAATCAAGGGCAGCAGCTATTCGAGCAATCACAGTTGAAGATTCCGCCGCAGCCCAATGAAATAGAAGTTACTTTATTTGGGAAAGGCATCGGTGAGAGTACGCTCGTTCATTTTGGTGACGGACATTTCGCCGTCATTGATTCTTTTATAAATCCTGTCAGTAAAAATCCTGTTGTTTTAGACTATCTTTCAGCTATCGGCGCGTCATACGATAAAATAGATATGGTTGTTGCTACGCATTGGCATATCGACCATATAAACGGTTTAGCGAAAATATTAGATACTGCCTCTCCTTCTGTTAAATTCGTTACTTACCCAATAATAAAGGAAGAAAAGTTTATACAATATATTGAAGCAGGTAATAAAGTTGATATAAAGAATATGTCAACTACTCAGGAATTTTCGGAAATTTTTGAAATGATAGTAAAAAAAAGAGTAAAACTGGATTTTTCTTCTCATAATAAAATACTGTTCAATGTTGACAAAAATAATATATCCCATAACAACAATGTTTATTTTTATGCTCTGTCTCCGCAAGATATTGAATTGGCAAATTACCTCTTACATTTAAATATTCCCGGTAAAAAAACCATGACTTATTCTTTTCCCGATGATAATGATATTTCGGTTGTTATCTGGCTGGACATTGGCGGGAATATTATTTTACTTGGCGGAGATTTAGAGGACAAAACAACAGATGATTCCGGCTGGAAGGCTGTAATAAAAGAACATTCTCTTACAGGCAAGGCGGATTTATTCAAGGTTCCGCATCATGGTTCCGTTAGTTCTCATAATGCTGATATATGGAGTAAATTGCTGCAAGATAAACCTGTATCAATATTGAGCGTTTTTAATAGAAGCGGCTTACCGCAAATATCAGATAAGAATAGAATTAAAGCTCTATCGTCTCAAACTTTAATTGCCGGAGCTGCATCAAAAAAAATGAAAGATCTGGATAAATATATCAAAAATTTTGATATAAAACTAAAAATACTGCCGTCAACAGTAGGCATTATCCGCGCAAGAAAAAATTTATATATAGAAAATGCAAATTGGAATATCGAAAATTTTGGTGAAGTAGAAAAAATAGCATAAATTTGTTCTTTAGAAACAAGCGGGAATTAACCGGCAATTTTAATGCACTGTCGCCCGCGCCACGCGCCTCCCAATTTATTAATGATTTTACACTTGACAAAAGTCTATAAAACCTATAATTTTATATTAAATATTTTTTATATGGAGTAAATATGCCCAAATCAGTAAAAACGCCTTCATCTGTTCTAAAATCTTACATGGAAGAATATGGCTTAAACCCACATTCATTATCAAAACAAATCGGTCTATCCTATGCTTCGGTTCGTATGCTTGTTTCAGAAAAATTGGATATATCTGTAGCAACAGCCTTAAAACTTGCTAAATACTTTGGTACTTCTCCCGCCTTTTGGCTTGATCTGCAGCAAGAAGCCGATTTATCCGAAGCCGGAAAAGACAAAAAATTACAGTCAACCTTAAACAAGATTAAAAAAGCGGCAAAACCTCGCGGAAAAACACTTTCCGACAAACGGAAATCCGCCGCTAAAATTCCGGGCGCAAAAAGAAAAGGTAGATGATACTGTTGTAAAAATTTACCTGCCAGAAATCGTGTAATGGGGACTGATGCTGGGTGTGTACAAAACCGTACCAAAGATAGCCCAGCATCCCCCTATAGTGTCTTTGCGTGGGACATTACATAAGATTGATACATAGGTATACGTGAATAAGCTGAAATGCCATTATGAATGTTGTAGTATTATTTACGCAACATCACTGCATTATTCAGCGATAGTATTTTCTTGCGATAAACACTTTAATGACTTTCCCGGTATTCGGTATTTTCCTAAAACTAAATAGGGTACGCGATTTCAGACACGCCGCGTCTCAGTCCTGTTATGCGAAATTGGCGCATTTTACAACTTCCTTATTATCAAATAAAACCTATGTAAAACAAAATTCATAAACCCATTTTTTTCTATTATTTCATTCATTATTTCCAATTTCTTATAGTATTTATCAATACTAAAATCTTTTACTTGCCATGGTATACATTTTAAATAATACACAATAGCCCCTATGTCATTAAATTTCATTTTTCCAATATTTTCTTCAGACTCTACGATTTCCATTCCAGCATTTTTAAACATTTCAATATTTTTTATTAAACACCATTCGATATCATCCATTGTCTTTGTTCCAAATGCCATGTTAAAATCTATTCCATTAAGCCCTCCTACTTGTTGAGTTATAAACAAACCATCTTTTTTTAATATTCTTTTGAGTTCCATTATTTCATAAGATCCATGCCTGTTTATTACAATATCAAAATATTCATTCTCGAACGGAATTTCACTATCATTTTTAATTTGTTTTAGAAGAATATTTTTTTCTTTTATTCTTTTTTCTGCAATAGGAATATTTGGCTCATAACCTTCTGTCGCGCATACATTTTGAGGTAAATTTGTTAATGAACAAAGAAATTCTCCTCCACCAGTACCCATATCTAACAAACTTTCTTTTCCAATAATATTATTTTCCACAATATTTTTATAATTCCAAGAAAGTTTGTCTTCTATCATACGTCCTTTTATATATGAAAAGTCCCATCCAGAAAAATAGGCATTATATTCTTTTGTTAAATATTCATATAAATTATTCATATTTTCTCTATATGTTTATATCATATTCTAAATTTATTGTCAATCAATTTGCCTCAATTTCGCATAACGTTCCGGCGGTAAACGACGGTTTTTTGTGCGCGATAGAGGAATTGCGAAGCAATTCCAGCGCACAAAAAAATGTGGCTCCACAAAACACCGCAAAGGCGAAGCCCGAACGGTGTTTTGTGGAGCCTAGCCGCCGACAGGCGGCGTACTTTTACCGCTTTGTTATATGCCGTTTGCCCATATACAATAATTTTTTATTCCTATGTTTATGTCATATTTATTAGCATCTTTAACCGTTGAGTGTATCAAACTTTATCTTTTATTTAATACCCCACTGATCCTTGTTTTTAACATAAGTACCCGCTCGACGGTTGTTTTTGTTATAAAATTCCTCGAATCCACCGGGATATGTGGTAGTCTTGAAGTCATACCTACTAAATTGGTATTGCCTAGAAAACGCCCCAAAAAGAGGATAATTTTCACCGCCAGCTATTATAACGTCCGAACCAATCGTAATTTCGGTGATTGCCCAGTTATCTTCTTGTAAAAATGCACCAGCGCCAAGACTTCTCACGCTGTTGGAAAATGATACGCTGGTAAGTTTATTACCGGAAAATGCCCATTCCCCAATAGAAGTAACACCGTCGGAGATATTAATACTGATAAGTTCATTATAGGCAAATGCTCCTTCCTCAATAGCGGTAACATTTTTGGGAATGCTAACACTGGTAAGTTTATTTCCGGCAAATGCATATTTCTTAATAGCTGTAATATCTTTTGGAATGCTAACGCTGATAATTTCATTTCCGGCAAATGCATAGTCTCCAATAGTGGTAACACTGTCGGGAATTGTAATATGAGTCAGTTTGTTATTACTAAAACCAGAAAGATAGATAACATTGTTAGAAATGGTTACACTGGTAAGCTCATTATAAGCAAATGCTTCTTCCTCAATAGCGGTAACATTTTTGGGAATAACAAGAGTCTTTATCTGATTACCCCAAAACGCCCTTCTTTTAATATTTTTTACACCGTTACCAATAATAACATCAGTAATTATAGTACTTGGTTTTGGTGGACTCCTTCCATAGTCCGGTCTATATATACCAAATTTCGTTAAAGCTTGACTTGACTCCCAAGTAAATGCTTCTTCTTCGATAAGGATAACACTGTCGGGAATGGTTACGCTTGTAAGTTTGTTATTGAAAAATGCCTTTTTCCCAATAATAATTACGCTGTTGGGAATAGCAACTCTGATTATTTCTTTATCTTTAAAAGATTCATCCCCTATCTCCGTAATGGACATTCCATGTATTTCGGGCGGTATATGGACTATCTGGCTTGTTCCTACATACTTAATTATTCTTGCCGATTTTCCGCCATCCAAAGGCTCAATTCTAAAATAGTCAATATTGTCATATTCCTGTACATCCTGACGATGAGCACATGTTGTTAATAATAAATGCAATAAAACTGTAAATATCCATAATTGACTCGTCATTTTCATGTTCATCAAAAACCCTCCTTATAAATTACAACCGTTGAAACCACAAAATGTTACGGATAAAAAACGTACAAAAGGCATAGCCCAACTGTATTTTCGTAACTCAAGCCGCCGAAAGACAGCGAAGCATATATCATTTGGTTAGGCAAAGTGCCCCATACTTTTTTATTTAAATACATTTTTCCCAACTGGAGTTAAATAATTTTGCATTTTTGAATAAGGTAAAATAGCAATTTCATTACCAAATATTAAGTAGATGTCATTTCTTGTAAAGAAAAATTCAAAACCATAATCACCATTATTTTTTATTAATGATTTCTGTAGTAATGAGCGATTAATTTTTGGTAAATACTCAAGAATGAGCTTTTCAAATAACTGATCTGATAAATTCGTAAAAAGTTCACCACTTGTATAATAACATTCTACAATATAGTCTTCATTGCTATCCAAAATTAATTTTGTATCTACAACTAAAGAAGTGGGAAAACCATACCTTACCTGATAAATAAATAAATATGTCCCATTTGAATAAAATTCAAGGGCTGTTATTCCATCACTAGTTGCTCCTAATAAGAGACCAAGATTCCCACGTATTTTCCATTCTTTTTCTTGATCTGTGGTGATTTTATATAAAGCAGAGTCAAGACTTTCCCCTTTTATTTGCGAAAAAACGGTTATTCCATTTAATAAAAAGACTACAAAAAACACAAAAATTTTCTGATACATAATAATCCTCCAAAATTTGCAAGATGTTTATATAATGACTTAAATAATTACATTTGTCAATACGTACAGTACATATATAAGTTGTTAAAATACATAAATAATACCTTATTTGAGTAGATTTGGGGAAAATGCTAGTGCATAGTTTAGGTATATTTTGAATATATTTTCTTCTTCTTTTTTCTTCATTATTTTTTACCCTAATACTAAAGCATACCCGGGCAAATGGCATATAACTACTTGTATATGGACAATAATTTCGTATACATCGCAAATTTGTGTTATATATGAATATTACCATCTATTGGTAATTAGTAAATGATACATGGATAAAATGCTAATATGCGCTTGAAGATGTATATCAAATAAAATACTTGAATACAGACAGTGGTCAAACTATGTGGCATCTTTACGCTGCCATGGTGATTCTGATACTGGGCGTGTGCATTATTTACAAGTGAGGGCAAGATGTATGCCTAAAGATTTACTAGGGGGTCCTGTCCGATAAAAAGCACCGCGACGGGGCGCGGCACTTTTTTCTCGGCCACCCCTCAAGTATTTTATTAGGCATACATCTTAATCGCCTTTTAAAAATTAACACCAGTGCCATACATCGCGTAACTGGTGACTGTCATCGGGGGTTAGGTGACAGTCACGGAGTGTTTACTTGATTTCACATTACAACACAGAATTTGCCTAACTGTTATGGTTGTTTCGTCCATGTATTACTTGAGACGTTTGGCCTCGTGTACCTTCCCCTGCCCCCTGCAAGGTACTTTGTGTGTAAGTCGCCGTCGAATGCATCACTAAAATTGCCTGAAGCAATCATGCCTTGAAAGGTTACGCTGGTCAGTGGATTGTAGCTAAACGCCCCATAGTCGATGGAGGTAACGCTGTTTGGGATGGTAACACTGGTCAGTTGATTGCTCCCAAACGCCCCAGAGCCGACGGACGTAACGTTGTTCGGGATGGTAACGCTGGTCAGTTGATTGTTTTGAAACGTCGAATGGCCGATGGATGTAACGCCGTTGCCGATGGTAACGCTGGTCAGTTGATTGTTTAGAAACGCAAGATCACCGATGGACGTAACGTTGTTGGGGATTGTAATGCTGGTCAGTTGATTGCCGCTAAACGCCCCAGAGCCGATGGACGTAACGCTGTTGCCGATGGTAACGTTGGTCAGTTGATTGCTCTCAAACGCCCAATCGCCGATGGACGTAACGCTATTGGGGATGGTAACGCCTGCCAGTTGGTTACTTGCGAATGTTCTTAGTCCGATATAAGTGATGCCTTCGGGAATCTGAACTGCCACGAGGGATTTGGCCTCAAAAGTTTCATACAGCGCCTTTACCGCGATGCCGCCAATCACGGCGGGGACGCGGACACGAGTCGAATCTCCCGTGTATCTGGTAAGTACTGCCCCGTACTGGGTCTCGTAATACTCGTAGCCGTCTGCGCTCTTTTGGACGAGTGGCAAATCAAAGGCGTAGGTTCCCGCCTTGCAGTCATTGGCAATATAGCTGTAAAAACCCGGATGGAAATCAAATTCGGCAGTGATGTTAGCGGCGAGCGTGAAGGACGGTTTGTTGCTGGTATCAAATGCGGACCCACCTATTTCCCTGACCGTTGACGGTAGGCTGACGCTCGTGCATTTTGTATTAGCAAACGCTCCTTCTCCAATCAATAACACCCCTTCGGAAAGGATGATAGTGGCAAGGGAGGTATTGTCGGAGAACGCTTCCATCCCAATCCCCTTCACGGAACCGGGGATGGTTATGCTGGTCATTCGATTGCCGCTAAACGCCCCGTAATCGATGGATGTAACGCTGTTCGGTATGGCAACGCCGGTCAGTTTGTTGCCGCTGAACGCCGATTTGCCGATGTACGTAACGCCTTCCGGTATGGTAACGCCGGTAAGATCGGCTTTTTGGAACGCTTCCTTGCCGATAGCCGTAATCCTTTTACCGCCGATTGTGGCAGGGATAACGACACTGGTGTCAAAACCGGTGTACCTGATAATAACTCCGTTAGCGTCCACCGCAAAATCGCTTGCGTTTTGCGGGAAAGCTGTCCCGCACAGAGCTGTCAATAACAGCACTGCTGTCATAATTTTTTTCATTTTGCAACTCCTTCTATAGCAGAGGTAAAACCTTGTACCTGATATCTTTTTGGTGAAAATTACGTTTATACGGATTATACTAACAATTACTATTAAGATAATCAATGGAAATCAAGGGAAAATGCCAGCGCGTATCCACTTGTGGAGGTGTCTAATAAGTAAATATTAACCCGGAGTACAGGGAAGAAGATAAGATTTTGGTACCAAAATTCCGTGAAACTCCTAGGCATGCTTTGTATGCCAGTACTCTGTGGTAAAAAATTCTTTTTGGACAACCTCAAAAGAATAAAGGTATTAAAAAACACCTTAAATAGCTTATTTTTTTACCTAGTTTTTTTCCAAATTTACTTTTTCTGCAACTTCGTTATGCGATATACGCTCCCTTTTAATAATATGCTGGAGCTATATCACTATTATCATTTGTGATTTCATTAAAACGTTTTTTGAATTCCACTAAACTATTATTAGAAGCAGCATAATTTCCAAAATATATTGGGGCAATATCACCACTATTGTTTGAGATTTCATCAAAACGTTTCTTAAAATCTAAAATATTTCGAATAGAAGCCGCATAACAACCAAAATATACTGGAGCAATATTACCACTATTGTTTGAAATTTCATCAAAACGTTTCTTAAATTCCTGAAGAGAATAATTACTAAATGCATAATGCCCATAAAATGCTGGTGCTATATTTCCACTATTGTTCGAAATCTCATTAAACCGCTTAATAAATTCCGTCAAGTTATTTGCAGAAGCCGCATAACTACCATAATATGCAGGTGCTATATCTACATTATTATTTGAGATTTCGGAATAACGCGCCTTGTATTCTTTAAGAGAATATGTAGAACCAGAATAATCTAGCATTCCAGCCGCCATTAAATTCTGGCTTAAGCAAAGTAAAAAAACAGAAAACAAAACCAATAATTTTTTGTTCATTTTTAAACTCCTTAATAAATCTAACTTTTATTATAATAATATAATTCATTTATTCAATATATTCTCGGAAAAATTTGAGGCGTATATCGCATAACTACTTGTATATGAACAAAAGTTTCGTATACATCTTAACTTTTCTTTATATATGAAATTAACTATCCATTAGCAATAATGTAAAAGATACATATTTAAAATGCTAATATGCGCCTGAAGATGTATGCCGAATAAAATACTTGAGTCCAGGCGGACAGCCGCGTGTGATGGAAAAACATCTTCTGTGGGTTCCTCGTCGGAGAGACTGGTGTATTGTCTTATAAAGGGAAAAAACGCTGCATTTGTGAGTTTATTTTAAGAGAGCAAAATGGTACACCAGGCTCGGAGGCACAGCCAAAAAAAAGCACCGTGTAAGCGGTGTTGATCGATTAATGCCGCACGCTGAGAGCACTAAAAAATGCCGCAGTACCCAATAAAGGCAAGGGCACCTTTAGGTGACCGACAGTGCGACCCCCGAAGTTTTTCCAGCGCGTGCGCCTGCCCGCCTGTACTAAATAAAATCTTTAGGCATACATCATGCCCACACAACATTACTTATTTATTGGTAGTAAATTACAATTTATGGTATTTTGTCAAATAAAAAAAAGATTGTATTTTTAATAGTTATACCATATAATGCAATAAGTCTGTAATAAGCAAGGAGAAAATAATATGAATTATAGTGAATTGATCGTTTTCATCATTTATCTGTTGTGTATGCTGGGCGTTGGCATTTATTTCTTCATATCTGCAAAAGGTAAGGGAGGGGAAAAAGGATACTTCCTCGGAGACCGTCAGATGGGTCCCTGGGTAAGCGCTCTTTCAGCGGGCGCTTCGGACATGAGCGCATGGGTGCTTATGGGTTTGCCTGCATCAATTTATGCGGCCGGCATGGGGCAGACATGGATCGCTATCGGCCTTGCCATAGGTTACATACTTAGCTGGTTGTTTTTGGCGCCGCGTCTTCGTAAATTTTCTATTGCGGCAAATGATTCAATAACCATACCGCAGTACCTTACAAACAGATTTCTTTCCAGAAGCAAAGCGCTGCAGATCGTATGCGCTATTATCTTCCTGTTTGCTTATACTATTTATTCATCTTCCAGTATTAAAGCTTGCGGCATTTTGTTCCACACTGTTCTTGGCGTAGACGCCAATTTAGCAATGTATGTAGCTGGATTTGTTATCATCGGTTACACCCTATTGGGCGGTTTTAAAGCTGTATGCTGGACAGACTTTTTCCAGGGACTTCTCATGCTTGGAGCGCTTCTTATCGCCCCTATCTTCGCGTTGGCGCTGGTCGAGTCCGGCCACACCGCCGCAATTTCCGTTTCATTCCCGGCAAATTACTGGAACTTCCTTAGCAGCGGAAAATTTAATTGGGCAAGCTGGGCGGACATCCTTTCAGGTATTGGGTGGGGTCTTGGGTATTTTGGAATGCCGCATATTATTATCAGATTCATGGCAATACGATCTCAGAAGGATGTAAGCAAGAGCGCAAAAGTCGGCATAACATGGAATGTTTTAATATTGATCTTTTCTGTCGCCGCCGGCTGCATTGGGCGTATGTTCCTTGGCGTTGAAGACAGCTTCGGCAATAAAATAGACAGTTCGACGGTTTTTATTCAAATGGTACGGTTGATTTTCCCGGGAGTTATTTCAGGCATTTTGTTATCTGCAATTCTGGCCGCTGCTATGAGTACGGCCGACTCTCAGCTTCTTGCTTCCGCTTCCGCGTTTGCGGCGGACGTTTACAAACCTGTACTGCGTAAGGGACAGGCGGATGATAAAGAAATGTTCTGGGCAGGCCGGGTTGTTGTAGCAATTATAGCGATATTAGCTGTTATCATCGCGTCAAATCCCGCGAGCGGCACAATCATGAGTCTTGTCGGAAACGCGTGGGGCGTATTCGGCGCCGCTTTCGGACCGACCATACTGTTATCGCTTTTCTGGAAACGCTTTACATTTATCGGAGCGGTTACGGGAATAGTTGTAGGCGCGGCAGTGGATGTGATTTGGATTGTGTTTTTTTCAAGCACAGGCCTTTACGAAATTATTCCCGGCTTTATAGTTGGTTTAATCGCGGCTGTAGTTGTTACTCTTTGCGGGAAAAAGCCCGGAACTGAAGTAGAGGCGTTATACGACAAATCTGTCGCGATAGAAGACTAAGAGGTATTGTTTTGAAAATAAAATTTATCATTCTCATTACGGTTATTGTGGGGTTAATTTTTTCTACCTGTACATTAACTCAGTCTGTTAAAGACACAGGAGAGCCAAATGTAGTTATTACCGTAGATGTCAATACAAGATATCAATATGTACGGGGCTTTGGCGGAATGGAAGTCGGCTGGGGAAACTTTCCGCGCACTAGCGCCCGCGATACGGAATTGCTGTTTAACCCCGATACCGGATTAGGTTTAAATATATTGCGAATAATGATAATGCCGAATAATACGGATATCAACGTAACAATGAGAGATCTTATTAAAGGCGACAGACCGGATTATTATGAGAATGTAAAAATAGTAAACAAATACGGCGGTTATGTTTTGGCAAGCCCGTGGAGTCCGCCGAAGGAATGGAAGACCAACAATGATTTAAAAGGAAACGGCAGGCTGAACACAAAAAATTATCAGGATTACGCTAATTATCTTAAATCGTTTGCGTTAAATATGTACCAAAACGGCGCACCGATTTACGCGATTTCAATACAGAACGAACCTAATTTTGAAGCCAGTTATGACGGTTGTTTTTGGGCTCCCACTGACATGAAAAATTTCTTTTCACAGGTGGGACATTTTACAGACGGCGTAAAAGGTTTTGGCGGCGGCAAGGAAATACCGTCCGTCCGCACCATGAACGGCGAATCAATGAATAATCCAAACATAAATGACGCCGCTCTTAACAGTCCCGAAACAAGGGCTGTAATTGACATAATTGGCCGTCATACTTACGGCGACAACAGGCTTAACCGTTACGCGAAAGCGCTTGATCATCCGACAGATCCAAAAGAAGTTTGGATGACTGAGCATCTTTTAAACAGCGGAAATGCCACGGGTTTCCCAAATGATTCAACATGGAACTATGTATGGAAAATACTGAATGACATTGATCTTAGCATAAGGTTAAACAGCGAGAGCGCGTTTATTTGGTGGGCTGCAAAACGTTTTTACGGTCTTATGGGCGATGGTCAGTATGACACAGATGATGGAAAACTTCTCCCTCGCGGTTACGCAATGTCACATTACGCGAAATTCGCAAGAGATACTTACCGCGTCGGCATAACGGCAATCGGCACAATCCGCGAAGGGTATAAATTAAGCACTGCAAATTTTAACAGTAATATAGACAGCATTGACGGAACCACGGCAAGGGTAACAGCCTTTGTGTCGCCGAACGGCAATACAATCAGCCTTGTTATGTTTACCCCCACTTATATTAACGGAACAGACGGCGTAGATATGGGGAGAATAAAGATACAGCTTCCCTCTGATTTTAAAATAGGCAAAGCCGCGGCTATGAGAACAAGCGAGAATAATTACGCAAAATGGGAAGAAGTTAAAATAAGCGAAGATAAAACATCCGCTGTTGTCAACCTGCCCGCAGGCCATATTCTTTCTGTAAGGTTTACAAGATAAGAGTATTTTTTTATCAGCGTTTGCCTTTTATTTCTATCTTTCTCCTTTTATATTCAGGTTTGACCAATCCAGTCTTCGGGTCAGGAACATAACCACGCCTGTTATTATAAAGGCCGCAATTGAACCGATAAGCAAAGCCCAGTCTTCGGCATTGAGCGTTAGGTACATAATAAGGTATAAAAGCGCCATGACAAGCCCCATATATGCGCTGCGGGTCCATGTTTCGAGTAACGAGCGGGCGTACAGCGTCATCATGCAGGTAAGCGCGGCGGCGGCGATGAGATAGGCGATGGAAAAGGAAAGGTGTTCTGAGATTGATAAAAGCAAAAGATAAAAAATAACGTTTGCAAATCCCGAAAGCAAATATTGCGCAGGGTGGATTGATTTTTGTGAAAACACTTCCAGAAAGAACAGCGTTAAAAACGGTATAATTAAAAATAAAATCGCGTATTTTACAGCGCGGGTATTGAGCGCGTAATGGTCAAGCGGTTTGAAAAAATCTACGCCGAAGAATTCGTTTTTCCAGTTCGATTTATAATCATTTTCGCCGCGCTCATCAGTCAGCCAATAAAGCGGGATTGACCTGCTTAAATAGCTTATTTCCCATTCGGCGTCAAAACCGTTTTCAGAGAGGGTATAGTTAGCGGGCAAAAACCCTCCCTGAAATGAAGGCGACGGCCAATTAGTCTGTATGCGCACTTGAGTTGTTTCACCGATGGGAATAAGCCGAATTGCTTTTCCGCCCTGCACGGCAAATTGAATATCAAATGTGTTTATGCCGGCTGCGTTAAAGGGGCTTGACGCGTTAACTCCGTTTCCGCCGGCAGTCGATGAGCGACCGGTACTTTTTTTATCGCCAAAATAATCTATGGAAAAATTTCTGTTACCCGGTTTAAAAAAGAGTTCGCCGCCGTTCCAGTCCGCTTTGATTATTCTGCGTATTCCCTTTTGGGTTGCCAGTCCTACAATAATTTCCGCCTGTTCGGGATACAATGTCTGGTTTTGCTTGAGTTCATCTTTCGCCCTTTCATAACTGAAGTTTCCGGAGAGAGAAACATTTCCCGAAAAAAGCGCTACCGAAAAAATACCCCTGCGTTTTTTCTGAGCTGAAAAATCGGCGCTGATGTTTATATCTTTCGGCGTAATCCAAAGTGTGTAATTGCGCGTAACAATTTCTATTTTTTCTCCTTCCTTCTCTGTTTTTGTTCTGATTTCATCACGTTCTATAACCGGAATACGGATTACTGGACCGTACAGCATAAATTGGCTTCCCCATGCCTCCATGATAGATTCTTCCACTTCATCCGCGCGATGGCTGCGCTCGCCAATTAGCGAGCGAATCATAGAAACAGGTATCAACAAAAGCAAAATAATTATTACAAGCATGGCGATTTTAAATCCGCCGCTTGAAGTAATATTGTGAAATTTTTTCTGTTTAGGTAAACCCAAATTGGCGGGTGATTGATCCGGCATAGGCGACTGATCTGACATATTAAACTCCTGAATAATTATCCCTTAATTACCGCTAAAAATCAATCAATTTTTTTATTTTTTGCTAAATCAATTGCGAAACTAATTGAATTTTGTATAAGTTCAATAATTCGGTATTTTTATTACTAACTATGATATGATAAAATATTACATTGCATGACATAAACTCAAAGGAGGCAGTTTTTGGGATATGACGACGCGCTGAACCTTGCCGCGCAAAAACTTGCGCAAATACCGCCGCAGACGATCTGTCAAAACTGCGGTGCGCGTTATAAAGACGGGGAGTTTTTTATACCGTGGTTCAATACCGAGAAACTGCTTTCCTCAGCGTCCGTTTCACATAAAATAATTTGGTTACATTATCTGACAGCCGGCGGGATTCAAAAACAATCCGGTCATTTAATAGCCTACAGAGAAGCCGCGCCTGCGCTTTTTTATGAAGTTAATTTCAACAAACGCGCTGTAAAACCTCTTGTAAATCATTTTGGCAAAAACCCGCAAAACCTTATTTGCACCGGCGCTGCCCTTGGCGGACAAACTGTTAAAATGGGTGACGCCGCCGTTACGATAAATGTTCTTCCGTATGTGTCGATGACTTTTATCATCTGGGAAGAAAGCGAAGAATTTCCGCCTGACGGAAACATACTCTTTGATCAAACGGCAAAAACATGGTTCGCGGCGGAAGACCTCGCAGTACTGGCGAGCCTTGCTGTCTGTGAGTTGATTGACGCGGATAAATCATCATTAAAGAATTTACTTATTTAAAAATTTCATGTAAAATCCTACCTGTCCATTCGGGCGGAATTTCCATACCCAGAAGCGCCGCCATAGTAGGCGTAATGTCGTAAATATTAATTGGAGAAAGCATTTTAAAATCTTTTTTTATACCGTAGCCATAAAAAATCATAGGAATTTTGCGATGTTTAGGCAAATCAAGTCCATGTCCGCGGTAAGAACCGCCATGATCCGAAGAGAAGACGAATACCGTACTGTCATAAATTCCAGCTTCTTTAACCGCATTTTCAATAATGGCAATCAAACTGTCCATTTCTTTGAGTTTTGCATAATAGGCCGCAGAGCCCCAGCCTATGCTGTGGCCGATATGATCCGGTTCATCAAACGCCACTGCGGTAAAAATAGGTTTTTGTTCGATTATATAAGCGGCAACTTTCCTGGCAGATTCAATATCGGAATGATTTTTTTGTTTTTTCACCTCCTCATCCTGACAAATTTTTGGCAGTTCATCCCATTCATAAAAAAGGGCAGAATTTTTTGCCTGTCCGCTATTTTTTATAAGCGTGAAAATAGATGGAAAATCTTCTGTATTACGCTGTTCTGGAGGAGCGCCGTAAAAAAAAGAAGTCCAGTTGGGCCAACTGATACTGGGCATTACGCATCGCGCGTTAAGGCTCCATGCGCCGTCAGACATCATGCGTTTTATCGTGGGCATATCTGCATTGGGAACATAAGCGCCGCCCCATCCATCAAGAGCGATAAAAACCAGATGACTGGCCGGTACAAAATCCCGTGGAACACTTCCAGTCTGCAATACCGGTTTTGTATTTGCACAGTCCATTATAAAGAAAATAACAAGAACGGCAAAAAGAGAAAAAGTAAAAACAGGTTTTGTTCTTATACTCATATTTTCCTCCTATATATAATAGGAGAACATCCAATCAATAATTTTGTTACATAATTATATCAATTATATGTATTAATGAATATACTAGAATATACAAAGGAATGATCTTATGTTAAACAAACAGGAAGTAATACAGGAAGTTAAAGAAAATATTCTACCGTTCTGGCAGAGCCTGGCTGACAAAGAAAATGGCGGCTTTTACGGCGAAGTTGATTTTTACGGCAAAATAGACAAAACCGCCTCCAAGGGCTGTATTTTAAATTCGCGGATACTGTGGACATTTTCCGCCGCATACCGCATATTAGGGGACGATGACTATAAAGCCTACGCCCAACGTGCACGGGATTTTTTATCATCAGCTTTTCTGGACAAAACGCACGGCGGACTGTACTGGCTGGCAGACCATACCGGAAAAGCGTTAGACACAAGAAAGCAATTTTATAACATCGCCTTTGGCATCTATGCGTTAAGTGAACATTACCGCGCCACAGGCGATCAGTCTTCACTTGAATTGGCGATGAATCTTTTTAATGTGACTGAACAATACGGTCTTGATACCTCTGCGGGCGGTTATATTGAGGCATGCAACCGCGAATGGCGGAGTATTGACGATTTCCGTCTCAGCGGAAAAGACCTCAACTGTCCAAAGTCTATGAATACTAATTTGCACGTTCTGGAAGCCTACACAAATCTTGTCCGCGTCAGCGGAATTGAAAGAGTATGTAAAGCGCTTGAATCTCTGTTGCACATAACACTTGATAAAATTGTCAACCATGATTGGCATTTTAAACTGTTCTTTGACATGGATTGGAATTCGCTAACAAAGGATGTTTCCTATGGCCATGATATTGAAGGAAGCTGGCTACTTTATGAAGCGGCGTTAGCTGTCGACGATAAAAATATTATCTCTAAAGTAAAACAAACAGCACTGTCTATTGCAGAAGTTATCTATAATACTGCTATTGACCGCAGTAATGGCGGGCTATTAAGCGGCTGTGACGCGGCGGGGCATTATCACGCTAAAAAGGAATGGTGGCCGCAGGCGGAGGCAGTTATTGGTTTTTACAATGCGTATGAGTTATCAGGCGAGCGGAAATACTTTGATGTGGCTAATAGCGTTTGGAGTTATATTCAGAATTATTTTGTGGATAGGACACACGGCGAATGGTTTAATGAATTGAATATTGATAATACGCCGGATATTAATTTGCCAAAAGCCGGGTTTTGGAAGTGCCCTTATCATAATGCGCGTAGTTGTTTGGAAGTGGCGAGGAGAGTGGGGTGAAGGTTACAAAAGAGATAGTAACGGATAATATTATTTGTTTACTTTTTCAATAAGTGAATCTATATCTTCCGCAATGGCAAGACCGCCCATTGTATGCAAAGCTCCGTAACAGGTAATAATATAATCAATTATGTTGTGTTTCTTGAAAAGTGTAATGGCTTCTTTTCCTGTTATACCCTTTGCAGCTTTGTATTCTTCCATGCAATAGGTAATAAATTCGGCATTACCGTTCATGCTATACTTCCTCTGGAAAGATAATGGTTCCTGTCTCAATTTCCTCGTTCAATAAATTTGCCAAAGTCAACTGGCTTAAATGCCATAACTTTGTGGACTCTATCTCCAGTTTACTATACAGGAACGAGGAATACAACAATTCAAAAGCTTCTTTCTCACTAATATTGCGGCTTTTTATTATTTCCATTATAACAAGAGGAATGAGCATTTCCAGCGTTGCCTTAAATTGGGTGTCAACCATTTGGAAGACATTCTGGTATGTATAATCCAATTTTATCATGTGATTTCTTTCCATATCCTCAATTATTATTTAGGTTTCTTGTATCATATTAATATAGAACTACCCATCAGCCATATAATCGAGCAATTCCTATATTGCCACAATAAATACATTATTATCAATGATTAACTATTTTATATAGTATTATTTATTTCGGTTTCTTTTTTCTTAATAAAAGAAATAATATTTTTTACAATGGTAAATCTATCCATAGTATGCAAATCAATGTAATATGTATTAATATAATCAAATATATTGTATTTTTTAAAAATCACAGAAACTTCTTTTTCGGTCATGTTATTTATATCTTTATATTCTTTCTGACAATAAGTAATAAATTCGATATTATCTGAAAAATCAAACATCAAATGATAAATAATTTTCTTATCATTCCCGATTTCATGATGCGAACAGTAAGAATAAGCAAACTCAGGGATTATTTTTACCTTTTTAAGTTCTTGCTGTGTTTTTACTTCCTTTGCTTCTTTTAATAGTCCATTTATTTTTTCTATATTATGATCAATATTAGTTTTTACAATAACGAAGCCAATCATACCGGCTGTTTGTTTATAAAAAGGATATGTTTTTGAAACAAAACGCATAATTCCTTCATATACATATTTACCATTCAATCCCGATATCCCATCCTGATTTTTATCATCTAATCGTTTGCATTCGATAATATAATAAGCATATTCATCAAGATAAGGTTTTACTAAGAGTATTCGAATATCAACTCTTCCGTTTTCTTCAGCTATTTCTTTGTCAAAATGATAATTACACAATGGCGGATGTTCATTTTTAAATTGTGTGTTTTTCAAATAATCTCGAAGCATAGTATCTCTAATATAATTCTCATCATTAGGAGGCAAATGTATTTTTTTTGAGACAATAGAATAATAGCAGGCTATAATACCCGTAATAATATCTTCAAATTCTTTATTGCAAAAAATACTGTGGTATTTAAATTTTGAAGCATCAAGAGGTTTGTTATTCATAATATCATTATTCTGCCTTATGCATTGCATCAACAAATTCATTTATATCTATATATCCAATTGCCTTATGCCAGAGGTGCTTTTCATTTGGTTTGAATATATAAAAACTTTCTTCTTCAAAACCACGTATATCTTTTTGGATAAATAATTGTTCAGTAATTTTTTTTATTCCCAATCCAATGATATATAGTAACATTGTATTAATCTCATTTTGCTTATTTTTCCAGATAATATTACATTTATGTTCTTCTTCTTTTACTAATTTAAAAAACATCCCTATAATTTGTTCAGTATACCATATTTCTGTAACTATCTTTTTATTGATAGATTTGAATTTTTTTTCAAAACGATCAATGAATATTTGAGCGTAATCTTGTAAGATACTGTCATAAAAACTACAAAAAGAAAAAATATTTTCATATCCTTTATGTTTCATTATCATCGGTATCATTACGTTTCTACCATAATCAACCAATGATTTTTCAATATCATTCATAGATAGTAATCCATCTATTTTTTGATTGATATTTTGTTTCTTTTTGTTAATTTCTGCTTCTCTTTCTATGTCAAACATAAATATATTTTCTTCTTTTAAAGCCCCTATTTCTTTTACATATTTAATTATTTCATTTGAGTATATATACGGAAATGAGAAACGCTCAATATCGTTTATTTGTTGTTCTATCATAATTCCAGCTGTCGATGATGCTTGTAATACATAATAAGCAAAAAGACAAGAATTCATTAAGCCAGCTAAAAGATAGTATTCATCTATATTTTTATTACTTCTGAATTTTATCGATGTTATTTTATCTGTAAAAAGAAGTTTTTGAGAAGAAACAGCAGAAATTGATTCAAGTGATGTATTCACAGTTTCTTTTGTCAATAACATTGGAGGAGAAAATATATCTTCACAAATATGTCCATTTTCTTGATAAATGTATCCAACTTCTGGAAGTTTCCACTTTGTGTGATTAGGTCTTATATAAAATTGTTCTATTTCTTTTTCCAAATCCAAAAAGTCATATCCATAAAGTTGAGTTACAATGATTTTCTTTTTCCCGTCAATTCTTTTTATGCCTTGTTTAATTAAAGTATCATTATCAAAAGTTTCTTGGATGGATTTAAATTCCATCTTTAACCGCTTGATAAAATTAAAATCAAGATATGAACCATATACTAAAATTTTCCACATCCAATCATCTATTTTTAACTTATATTGTTGTATATATTGGATATCTTTCCTACTAAATGTAAATATTTTGAATAGAAAGAAAAACCTACTTGGTTTTATTGCAATATGTCTTATAATATTCCGATCTGTATTTTTTCCATGTGCATAACTAAAGAAAAGCACACAAGCAGGAGATATTGCTTTTTTGTTTGATTTATTGAAAACTTCTCTTCTTACAGGAGCAAGTTCAAGTACATGATTTATCATATAATAATTTAAAAAATACCTTCTAAAATCAACACTCTGTAAATTGTATAGCACCTTGCTGGTAACAATAAGCGCACATTTTGTTTTCTCACTTGAAAAATCACTGGATCGCAATAAAAATGCTTGTGCTATTTCTTTGTTTCCAATATCAAGAAAAGGTTTACCCTTGGCGTTCTCTTTTTGTTTACGTTCATTAATATACTTAATGAATAATGAATTTTTTTCGCTATCCCCACGTTTCCATGGTGGATTACCAATAATAAATGAAATTTTTTTCCCTTTTAGCTTTCTATTAAAATCAGCATCTGTATTGAAAAAGTCGTCTTGAAAAAAATTACTACCAATAAGTTTAGGGAATTTAAATGATTCTATTTCTGGAGGTTCCATGTAGTCAAGTAAAGTTAGATAAACAGAAAAAACGGCAACTTGTATAGCGCTTTCATCTTTGTCTATTCCAAAGATATTATTTTTTACAATATCTTTAATTTTTTTCTTGAATTCTACGGCTTTCCGAGGATTATTTTTATCATTTATGATAAATTGCTCAATGAGTTTTCGTAAAGTCTCCACTAAAAACACACCTGAACCACAGGCAGGATCAAGTATTTTACAATCTGAGTTCTTTGTGAATTTTATTGTTTTTATTATTGTTTCGGATAATATATAATCAACTAAAAATAAAGGTGTATAATAAGCTCCTTCTTTTTCTTGATTTTCTATACCAATGAATGATTCATAGATATTACTGATAAATTCAATGGGAAGAATCGAAAAATCATATAAGTCAAACAAGGAGATTTGACCAGTACCAATATCCTCACTTTTTAATAAATGAATAATATCTTCATAAGCACCTTCAGGAATCATTGTATATTCTTTGGGGGTGAGAGGAAACAAATCTCCATTGAATCCTTTTATAGGATCAGCTAAATAATCAAAAAATTTTTTTGTTCTTTTATGATTCCTTAATAAATTGCATAAGTCATCATTACTCCAAATCATTGGCATCTCTTCAAAATTTAACTTTACTTTTCTATCAACTAAGTATCGTGAAAAAATTATTTTCCCCAATAATGCATTAGTAATTTTTGTGTATTGCTTTTCCTGTTCTTGATTTTTAATTACAGGAAATCTCTCAAGAATAAGTTTCCTTGTATCTCGAATATTAGTTAATAATTTATAATCAACACGATTATCATACTGCAATTCTTTTTGATACTTCTCCCATGTCTTACCAGTAACCAATTCAAAAAAATTAAAATCATTTAGCTTTTCATATCCACCAATTTTTTCTAACAAACCATTTGTCTTTTTTGCAAGTTTGAATCCATTGAATATTTCAACAACGGTTTCCTCTACAATAATGATTATCGGAGATTCGTTGAAATTCCATATTTTTCGGTGTAATTCAGCCTTATTTGTTGGATTTTCAAAAAACAAGACTAAAGGTTTATTATCAAAGCAGAACAATGCTGTCGGTCGTAGTTTACTTTTAAGAATTCGGCTCGTACGACTAGGCAGTTTTATTTGTTTTTCCCATTTTTTATGAAAAAAATACAACCCGTTTGAAGAATTGAGACCAAGTTTCTGGAAAATGTTCTTCAACTCGCTCATCCTTCCACCACCTTAATCTCATCTTCCGTTAAATTATACAACTCATGCACCGCCGAATCAATCGCTTTATCCACGCCTTCAATTTGCCGGGAAATCATTGTTTTTAACTGCTGGTTCTTCTCGGTGGCTTCTTTTTGTTTGAGTTCCATTATTTTATCTACAAGTAATACAAGATTATCGTGTTTGGTTTTATCGGTTTTTTTGGAGATGTCGAGACTCGGAAATGGAATTTTTGCTGTTGTAGTACTGTCAAAATGCATTGTCCTTATTGCATTGGCAAAAATAAAACGATATGCGTACCACGACACCAGTTTTGAATTTACCACACCTAGTATAAATTCTTTTGATAATTCTGAATTATTTTTAAGCTGGTTCACCGTATCCAGAATCGCATACTGCTTTATAGAAATAGGCGGCAATGTAGCAATTATTGATATATGCGGTTGTGGCTTTTTTATATGCGCTACTATATTTTGAACCAAGACAGAATTTTCTAAAACAAAACTTTTTATATCATCTGCTAATAATTCTTTGTTGATTTTACCTTTAATGGAAAACAATGAATTATAGCGTCCTATTTGTTTTCCACCAAGTACTTTAATGTTTCCAGTAGCTGAAACATTAGATTGAAACATACCACCACGATTGTTTTCAACATAATCATTCAAAGTTTTATTATTACGTTTCATTTTTAATCCAATCTCTGTTTCCTCGTCTGAAACCCCATTTAATATAAGTTTAAATTCATGGCATAAATTTCTTTTTTTTGCCCCTATTTTTTTTATTTCTGTATCATTTCTTTTATAATAATCAAAGTAATCTTTTGTATTATCCAATTGATTGATATAAATTGACATCTCAAGTTTTACCGTTTGCCATACTTTTCCGCAATCTGCAATTTTTTCAACATCAGGAAGTAATATATCTCGTACAGTCTGCCAATTTGAAGCATAGGTAAAAGCCTTTGGAATAATAAATCCATTTTTCCCAAAAGTTTTTGACAATTTTCTTGCATGTAACATAAATAAGGCGGCTGTATCGGTGTTTCTCGCATTAAATTTATATTCCAAATAATCACGCTCAGTTTTCAATAAATCTGCACCATAAGGTGGATTTCCGATAATAACATCAAATAGCCCTTTATCTTCCATATCTTTTCGTGTAATTTGTTGACCAAATTCTTTCTCCCAATCAAAACAATTTACTTTTATACGATCATCATCAGTTAATTCAAGAGCAGGTTGGGCGTAAAAATCAGTTCCGATAAGACTGTTTCCGCATTTGATATTATCTTCAAGTGAAGGTAAAAGCGTTTTATCGGAATACTTAAAAAGCCAACCTTCAGCTTCCTTCCCTTCATTTTCCAAAAGCTTCAAATACAGGGACAACTTGGTTACTTCCACCGCTTGATTATCAATATCAACGCCATAAATAGTGTTGGTAAGAATCCGTTGTTTTTCTTCTATCGTTAGTCTATAGGTTTGAAAAGCTACTTCGTAAATTTTTTCGTTTTTCAGAGCAGATTTTACATTTTTTTCCTGTGTATAATAATCAAGATGATAGTCAAGCAAATACTGATACGCTCCAACTAAGAATGAACCTGAACCACAAGCAGGATCAACTATTTTAAAACCTGAAATTTCCTGTGGTGTTTTGTTTTTGATTTTTTCGCCAACTGTGTTTTGCACGATGTAATCTACAATATACTGCGGAGTATAATATACACCACCCGCTTTCTTAACTTCGGGCTTTTCTTCTATAACGGCGGTATGGGTATCCCCTTTAATAACACGAAAATGAATCGTCTTGCCGAGAAAACGCTCGTAGATACTGCCTAGAATTTCAACAGGCAATACAGAAAATTCGTAGGGACATTCAGGGTAATATAAATTTACGATGATATGAGACAATACTTTGTCTTCAATATTAACCCTGTCGATCCAGTCTACATTGGCAAAAAGACCGGAATTATATTTTTTGTTTGCTTTGATAAAAAGATGAATAAGTTTTTCGTAAATATTCTGACTTTTTGCAACAGAAAATAACAGGTTCTCGTCTTCAATGCCTTTGTCTTCAGCAATACGCAAGAATATAATACGGTCAATGATTTTTTGTACTACGGTATTAAGATCGTACACTGAAAGATTTGGGTTATTTTTTGCGATATTTTTTGCCAATTCTACACGCCATTCTTCCACAAGAGATAAAAGTTCTTCGTCAACTTCAGATGTACCCTTCTTGTTTTTATTTTCTTCAATGTACTTGTCAAAACTTCCTTTCAGAATGGCGTCTTTTGAGAAAGTGTTGTTGATAAATTCAAATTTTTGTTCGTACTGGTCAAAAGTACAATAAAAAAGGCGAGTAGTACCGGCATTGTCGTTTTTATCCGGCTTGATTCGTGTATCGTACACGGCAAACTCGGCAAAGTTTGTTAAAATCGAAATTGGGAGTTTTGCGGTGTATGCATAACGGCGTATTTGGTAGGCAGGTTCGGCGGCTTCCTTGATATTAATTGATGGTTTTTTTGCTTCTACAAAAAATTTGCGTATTCCTCCGATACGGAAACTGTAATCCGGCGCTTTTTTCGAGCCGTCTATTTTTACTTTATCTTCACGCACAACTTCACGGTAACTTTCGGAAAAACCTTGATTATTGGCAACATCCCAATCCAGCAAGGTAAAAAACTTATCAATGAAATCTGTGCGGGTGTTTGATTCATCATACTGACCGCCTTTGTATTGGGCAATATTTGCTGAAAACAAGGAAACGAGAGCACCGAGTTGATCCTTATTTATATTTTTGGGCATGAAGAATTATATCATGAAATAAGTTAAAAAACAAGACAACCTCACTCACTTTTCTCCATTTTAAACCGAACTTTAAACCGAAGTTTAAACCGAAGTCATCACCTAAATTACCATTTTTCTCCCCTCCCCACTACACCTTGTAACCCCCACCCAACAACCCACATGCCCCCACGTCTCTTTGACAAAAAGCAATCTTTTCCTTACAATAAAAAAATGCCTTCCGGTGTTTTTTCAATATTGCCTGATAATTTTTTTTCTCTTCTGGCAAGTGTAAATCGTGAACATTATGCGGCGCTTTTGATACTGTATTACCGTCTTTTTCAGGAAAATCCTCACAGACTTGAACGTGAATTGGTGGTTCGGGAATTTATGAACTATCTTTCCCTTCATCGTGACAGTTTAAAAGAAGAAGAGGAGGAACCTGTAAAAGATTCGGCTTTTAACATACTTTATGATAATCTTTCTTCTCATATTGAAATGGGCGCTCAGGAATTGGACTTTGGTGTTTCAATGGATAATCTAAGTGAAAACCGTTTTGCTCATGAAAACCATTCCGCAGATGAACGAACTTTGGCGAGCAAATTTTTACGGCGTTTTATTAACTCAGGATGGCTTGCCGAAGAAACTCTGGCTGATTTTACCAAGGTAATTAACATTACCGCATGGGGCAAGCCGTTTATGAAAGCCCTTGCCGATATTGACGGCGGTCTTAAAACTGAATATGAAAGTCATGTTGTTACAGTTTACTCCATGCTCTGCGGCGAAACGATAAAAAAAGACGGACATCACGCGGTACTCAAGGCTCATGAGGAATGTCGCTCGCTGATTGACTCCTTAAAAGTTTTATCCCAAAGTATCAAAGGCTATTACGACAACCTTAACGCGGAAGTTGTACGCTCTCTGGCTTCATCGGCGTTACACGAACATTACGATCTTTACATGGGGGAAGTGTTGGACAAAGCGTACAAACGGTTAAAAACTTCCGACAATGTTTCCCGTTACCGACAGGGTATTTTCAAAAAGGTGGCAGAGCTGCTTAAAGACGATAAATGGCTTGATGAAAGCGCGGGCAAATATATGCGTATACTTCAAACAAGCCGTGAGGAATGTCGCAAAAAACTGATGTCCATGTTGGAAGAAATTCGGGACGATTTAAAATCTGTTGATCCTCTTGAAGATGAAATTGACAGGCGAAACGCGGCCTATTCCCGTTCCAGCACGGAAATTATCAAAGCCTACATCGAGCCGGATAGTACCATTGCCGGAAAAATCGGACAACTTATAAAAGCGATTTACGGCGGCAATGAAGAAGTTAAATCCGGTATTGCCCACGGAATATACCGCATCAGATTCCTTTCCCCTTCCAGCCTGGTCTTTCCCCAAAGACGAGCGGAAGGTGATTTTATAACCGTCCCTTCAAAAGCCGATATTGAAGCGCTTGCCCAAGTTGAAGCGGATCTTCTTGAACGTATGAAGAGGCAGCTTTCCATTAAACGGATTAAAACATGGCTTGACGAACAGGGCGGAAAGGAAAAAATCCTTATTCCAAAAGAACTTATCACGGGAGAAGATTCTTATATCCGTTTTATTTACGCCCTGCTCTACGGCACGCGAGATAATTTTAGTTATACCGTTGAAGATACTGACGAAGAAAAAGCAAATAACGTTTCTGTAAAAGCGGCGGACTATGTTGTCCCCGATATACGTTTTCGCAAGAGGCT
>Ga0268262_10001565_pt1 | contig 28089 bp, 26 predicted proteins | sample TergutNc150P3_FD_190354 | JGI IMG/M metagenome (GOLD analysis project Ga0268262, IMG submission 190354) | Nasutitermes corniger P3 segment gut microbial community from laboratory colony in Florida, USA - Nc150 P3 (SPAdes) (version 2) | ecosystem: Host-associated > Arthropoda: Insects >... | reverse complement strand
GGGGGGGGGGGGGGGGGTAGCATGATTATTAAAATAATAATTAAAAATAAAATAATTAAAATAATAAACAAGCGTCCTAGCACTATCACACACCAAGTCAGCCCCCAAAGCCCTCCGGCGACCGGTCTCGCCGCCCGCCGAGCGCACGGCAACCCTCGCGCCCCCGCACGCGGCGCATACGGTGCGTAAAAAATACGCTCCCCTTGGCGCCGCAAGCGACGCGATCAAGAGCCCTAAGACAGTCGGCATATCTACCATAATAGTAGGCTTTTGCCTCCGGTTACTGTAAAAAAGTTAAAAGCGGCCGCTTCTAGGTCATACGCCCCGTACAAGCGCATACAATAATAATATATATTAGTGGCGGAAAAGAGTCAAGATTTATTTTAAAAAAGTTAAAAATCGAAGAATATCCCGGATTTTATGCGGATTTCCGCCCCAAACGGCTGCTGATACGATAACGTTCGCATCCAATACCGTTTTCATTTTACGCTGTCCCTGCATTCCGCGTTCCTGCGTTCAGCGCGTGCAAGGCGTATCTCGTAGTTTATGATTTCCATGACCTCATCTTCCGTAATCCCGTTCTTTGCGGCCAAACGGTCACCCTCTTCAAAGATTTTGTTCCATCTTTTTTTGCGCAAATACATGGATATAGCCTCATTGACTATATCTTCGCGGCTAAGCTCTTCATTCTTCGCGTACTCATCTACTTCCAGCAACCGATCATCTGCTACCGTTAACGTCGCCATGACACCCTCCTTTGAAGTTTAAACCGTAGCGTACTAATTCTCTATAATAATATATATTAGCGGCGGAAAAGAGTTAAGATTTATTTATAAAAACTTCAAAATCCGTCTTTACCGCTTTCCATGTTTCATCAAGCCCTTTTACTAATGGCGCCATTTCATTCCATCTTAATTCAGAACTGTACGAATGCCTTATAAAGTGCCTATACGATAAATACTTCCCAAGTCTTTCCTTTATATCACCGCGAATAATCTTTATTTTTACGCTCTTATCCAATTTGGACAACCTCCCCGATCTCATTGAGCATATTGTAAAGATCGCTATTTGTATCAAAATCAACCAAATCGATCTTAGTGTCAAAATCAAAATACAGCCTTGAGTATAAGTTGAAAAAATTACCCGTCGGATACCCTTTTATACCGATATCTATGTCGGAGCTGTCGTGAATTTTTCCGGTAACCAGGGACCCGAACAAAAAAATCGCCCCGCAGCCCTCATTTTTGAGGAATTTCGCGGCTTTTTCAATATCTTGGCGATATTTTGGCGGAATATTTAAGTCAATAATCATGTTTATTCTTCTCTTCCCCTATCTCCTAATACAACCTCATTCTTCGCATATCTATCTATTTTCCGGCAACCGATCATCCGTTGCCGTCAACATAGCCAATAATAATATAAATTGGCGGCGGAAAAAAAGTCAAGAATTATTTTTGTCGGACGGCTTCGTCCGGCGGGTACTCCGCCTCAGATGCTGTTAAGGTCAAACCAATCCTTTATGACCCAGAGTCTGTCCCCTGTCTTCCTGTCCGTCTCGCGCTCCAGCAGGAAGATTTGGGATTGGCCCTCTTTTTGCGTGCAGTAGAGCGTGTCTCTGAAGCCGATGCATAGTTCTCCGGCTGTTGTTCTCACTTCTACGTGCGTGGTGTCGTTGTTTTCGTCTATTCGGTATTGGAAGTTGCGTTCGTCTACTATCGGGTATTCGGTGAATTCTATCGCGTCGGCCATGCTGAATAGGCGGCGGTGTTTGGCCAATTCGCTCTCGTGGCCCCAGTAGTAGTAGCTGCCGGGTTTCACGTAGGCGTACTGTCCCTCTTCGATTCGTTCGATGATTGCGTCGGTGCTGTGCGTCGCGGCGTAGGCGTCGGAGTAGTCGGGCGAAATGAAGAATCTGTAGGTTCCGTTTTTGGGCAGCAGTTCCGTGAAGAGGTCGATACGTTTGTCTTCGTAGGCGCGGAAGAGGTGCTGAATGGTGCCCGTGGGCGTGGAGCGCGGGTTCGGCCCGTCTTCGGGGAACCCTGTCGGCGGGAGGAACAGGGAGTCGCAGGAGAGTATAAGCGTTAACAGCGCCGCCGCCGCGAATACCCTGGCGGTTGTCAGCCCGCCGCGGGTATGCGTCGGTCGTGGGGGGGGCGTTATTCCCGCCGCGCGTTTATGGTTCGAAGAACGGTGCGTATCCGCCATCCGGCACATCCTTCCAGTAGCTTATCATCCAATCTGGTTCCCTGACGATGTGAAAATCGGCAAGGCCGGCGCATATAACCCTGCCGCCGGAGTAGACGGTGTAGGGCATATTCTCCACTATCTGCAAATTTCCTTCAAAACGCGTTTTGGCCCTTTCGGGCTGCCACTCTACCAGCGACGTTTGAGTGCGCAGGCGGTTCAGCATGTTTATGAGATCGCCCTTGCCGTTTATCTTTTGGAAGTGAGCGTACTCAAAGACCACGTTGTTCACGAAGTAGTCGCTGTAGTCCATATTGGCTGACGACTCGGTCGCGACGCTCAGGATGTCGCCGATGTTGAGCGGGTCTTCGGTCTTCACGCCTACAAGCGGCGGTTCCGGGTTCTTCAGGTCGAAGATCGAGCAGCCGCATAGCGTTAATAGGCATAACAGGGCGGATATTGTATTGATTCGTAATATGTTGTTCATCAAAAGCCTCCCGCCGCTTGCAATCTGAAATCCCAATAGCCGAGCGCGTCGTCGCCTACTACGAAAGTCCGGCTCAGGTGCGCGTCAATCTCCACGCGCTCGTTTATTGAGAGCGTAGCGTTGAGATAGGGCTTGACCGAGTACCCGTTCTCATTAGCTAAAATATAATTTCCGGCGCTGTAGTTTCGGTCGCGGGCGTGCGTAAAAGCGTTTCCGGCCGTTATGACCGTCTCCCGCGGCCTGAAATTGACCGCCAAGTCTACGGTGTAGTAGACGGACTTGCTCGTTATCGCGTAGTAGTCCGTCCGCGTTTCGGGATGAAGCGTCAGGATATCCTCCATGTACTCGCGCCCGTACCAGAAGCCGTAGTCGGAGAACTTGATGTTCCACAGAGCGCTCAGGCCCGCGAGCGGCGACGCTTGCCACGTTGCGGACAAGGATGAATTGACGGCGCGGGAATAGCGCGGGCGTTGTAGCGCTTGCCGGTGAAAAGCGGGGAAGTGGAAATTGCCCCTCTTTGCCTCGGCGGAGAGCGCCTCGGTTATCAGAAGGGCGTTTAGCGGCGACCAATCCACGGCAAGCCCGATTTTCTGCCCGTCGTCGGTGCGGTTGCTGCTGCTTTTCTCTTTTCTCAGGAAGACTAAGTCATATCCGGTAATTTCCCCGTAGATTTCCGCTTTAAGCGTGCTGTCGTTTTTGTATTCTAGCGCCAACCGGTGCTGCAGGGTGCGGCGGTCGCTGTCGTCTTTATTTGTTACGGTGTCTCTGCCCCTTATGTAGTAATTCGGGTATTCCGTGAGGAAGCGTGAGAGGCCGAGGTCGTACTTCAGCCGCATAGACCGCGGAAGGCGCACGGCGACGCTGTGAACTGTGCGCGGGTCGAACGCGAAGTAGTCCCAGAGGTTGACGTCTAAGCTGTCGATGTTCTCCGCCGTCGATTGCAGGGGCATCTCTTTGGCGAATAGTTTGTCGTGACCGCGCCACTCGAAGCTGAGAACGCCGCTGTAGTAGAGCCCGGCGGCGGAATCGGTAGACAGCGCTCCGGAGAGCGTTTGGCGCAGCGTTCTTTCATCGCGTTTGCGGGTGTCGTTCAGAAACTCGAGCGTGTTTTCCGAAACGCTGTAGTACAGGGATGGGAAGAACATATACCTCTGCGCCGCTTTGTAGCCGGCTGTGGCGGTCAGGTTGCGCTCCACGCGCCAAGGCGTTTCTGTGAACTGCGCCGCCCGGCTGTCGGCGCTGCCCACCAGATATCCTTCTCGGCCGTTGAAGAATGTGACCGCGCCGTAGACGAACATGCTGTCGCGCTCTCCGACCGGCACTGCGCCCAGCGCGTTGCTTGAGACGGAGGTCATGCTTGAATTTTCGATCTGTCTGCCGATGCCGTCCGCGTAAAAATAAACGGGCGCGAAGGGCAGAAGCTCCTCATCCGATCCGATGCTGAACGCGCCGTACGCGCCTATGCTGCTTCGCTGTTCGCCGACTTTGAACGCTCCGGCGAGCGAGTCTACGCGGCGTCCCGATACGCCTGCCCGCAGTAGGGCGTCCACGCCGTAAGGTTTGAACGCGGCGGTCGGCCCGAGGTCGACGGTAGCGAGCGCGTTGTTCCCGGAGCGGTCGTTTGAGTATTGGACAACGGGCGACCAGTCGAGGCCGGGGGTAATCCAGGCGTAGCGCGGATTTTCAAGGCCGCGGGAGAGCGATCCCGACGCGTTGAGGTAGTGCCGCGTATTTGATAATTTGTCGCGCCGCAGTTCGTACCAAACACTTTGTTCCAAAGAAGTTTGCCCGAACGTTTGGGTGTAGACGGCCTTGTTTATACCAGTGTAAGATTTATCAAAGAGCGCCTGATCAATGGAGATGTTGACAGTATGTGAAGAATCTATCATATCTTTGACGGCGTCGCCGCTGTCGGCCTCTTCTTCGTTGACACGGGGGAATGTCAGCTCGTCTGGAAAGTGCTGAGCGCCGCCGGCTTTGAGGGTTGCGGGCGCGAAAAATATCAGTATGGATAGTAACGCCGCAATTCTGAATCTATTCATCGCGCACCCGCCCGCCCGTACAGATCCAGCCACTCGCCGATACCCAGATCCTCAGGCCGTACCGCCGCGTCTATTCCCATATCCGACAGCGCGCCGCAGTAGTAGCTTTTGTCGCACCCGTATCGAACGGACAATACCTTTGCAAGCTGTTTGCGGCGCATAGAAAATCCGCTGTCCGCAAAGGCGAAGAAGTCTTTCCATTGTTTGCGTGGCAATTTTTTCTCTATGTCTTTATCGATTATAATTTGAAATACAGACGAATCGACATTCGGCCGCGGGAAAAAGGCGCCGGGCGGAACGTGGAAGAGCAATTTCGCCTCGCCGAAGAACTGGCAGAATATAGACAAGAACCCGTTTTGTTTGCTGCGCGGCCCGCTGACGATTCGCGCCGCTACCTCGCGTTGCACCATAAACGTGCAAGAGGCCACTCTCGGCGCTTCCAAAAGCGACTTCTTTATGATAAGCGCCCCGATGTTATACGGCAAGTTCCCAACCACGTGCAGCGGAAACCCGGCCATAGAAAAATCAAAGTCCATCACATCCTCATTGTGTATACGGTAATCGCCGGTGCCCAATTTATTTTTTAACGTGTCGATAGAATCGGCGTCAATCTCCACTAAGTGCATAAACGGAAAACGCTCCAGCAAGTATACGCTGAGCGCCCCGCGCCCGGGTCCGATCTCAAGCACATTTTCCCCGCCAAGCGCGGGCACCGCGTCGGCGATCCTCTTCGCAAAAGACGGAGCGGTTAGAAAGTGCTGGCCTAGATGTTTCTTAGGGCCCATAGCTTTAGAACCTGAATCCGCCGTCAAGTGAAAAACAAACCCGTCCGCGCTCCTCCGCGACGTCAACGTCTATTCCGGCGTTCACCCTGAAGAGTCCGAACGGGTCGTAGCGCCCGTACACGCCCGGCTTCACGTAATGTACCGTTCCCGGCCCCAAAAACCTCTTTGTCTCGGCGTCCGGCTGTTTGTACTCGTTGCCCTCAAATTGAAAGATATCCGTTATCTTGCCCCCGCGCGCCGACGGATTGTTCGACAAAGTCGCCGTTCTGACCCCGAGCGTCACCTTTTCAGTAACGCTGATGTCGCAGTTGACAATCGCAGAGAGAGAGTTAGGCCCCGCTTCGGATCCTAGACAGGTGTTGAAGTGGTCGTATCGATGGCTACCGCCGTAGAAGTGGGTGTAGACCCACGGTTCGACCCGGCTTATCTCCAATCCGGCGCTTACATCCCTGTTTTTCCACCTTGTAAAGTATTGCGCCCCTACGGTGAGCGCCCACTTGTTTCCCCAGTCGTCGCTCATTATCTTCCACGGCGCGAGCATATCGTCTAAAAAGAACTCAAAGTATATGCGGAAATCTTTCGGCCAGTTGACAGTGGCGTCGAGAGAAAGCGCCGCGTTGTTTCTGTCGCCCACGTAGTGTTCCACAAAGACCATCGGCACAAACGGGACGAAGAAGGCCCCTTCCCAGCTCTGCGTCTGTCCGATGTACTCCTTGCGTGTCGTGTTGATCGAGTCTTTGTCCTGCTGGTTCGTTGTGCTGCCGCCGATCATCACCTCGCTTATTCCCCACCGCGCGCGTCCGTTCCACAAGCTCCCGACAAGCCCGTTGGAGTAGAGATACTTGGGTTTGTCCTTTTGGGAGCGCAGAATTCCTACGGTGTGGTGGTATTCCACGTATGTCAAATCAAAGATTCCCCGTGCGTAGGTGATGGGCGGAGCGTTGCCAGATAGCGTGACAGGGAAATACGCCGCCGGCCCCAGACGCAGATAGTCAATTCCCCCCTGTAAACTGATCCGCCCGGCGTCAAAGCCGATGCCGCAGCGCGGCAGGTCGGAGGAGCGGACGTTGCCGCCGTTCGCCTTGTCGCTGCGCCCGTAAAGCTCGTACGGCACGCCGTCGTAGGGCTGATAGGTGGATTGCGTAAAGAGAGAGTCGTATACGTACTCCGTCCACACATCCAAGGAGGAGTAGAACGACACCCGCCCGACGTGCCCGCGCAGCTGCGGGCCGATGATCCCGCGTCCGCCGGCGCGGGGGTTGATTCCTCCGCCCGATTTACTCCAAGCGTCGGCATTAAGGTCCAGATTAATTATCAGGCCGTATTGATTTTGATTGCCTTTATAATCACCGTTGTTATCGCCGTCGCTTCTTGTCTCCGCTCCGCCGCGAAAACCGTATAGTCCTTTGTCAATGGATAAATATCCGCGTAGTTTGTCTAAGGTATAACGCTCTTCATCGCTCAATGGCAATGTTGAAAGGGTGTCGAGATAATCCAAAAAATCGGCTGTTCCCATGGGTTGCCTATGAAAGCCTTTGGGTAATATTCCGTAGCGCGAATACGCTCGTTGGACAAAGCGGTTTACTCGGTCATCGGGACGCATCATAGGGTTATAGCCGTTGTTGTCGCTGCCGTCGTCGGCAAAGGCGTGTGAAACCGCGACGGTTGACAGCGCTATTATTGTTAATATCAATAGATTCGATAAAATCGATAAATTAAAATTAATTCCAAACGGTCTATCCATCATCTTATATCCTTGTCTTTTTTATGATGTTTTCCCTTGATTCCGTTCAAGAATTTTATGTGTTCCTTGACATTCGGCATATTTTTGAACTCCGGCGGCATCGGCAGGGAGAGTCCTTTGTCGGCCGTCTTTTGGGCCTCCGCTTTTTGCCCCAGATTATCGTGCGCGCTTGTTATGATGTAGTAGCTTGTGATCAAGTCTGACCAATTGACCGGGGCGCGTTTCTCGGATAGATTCTTTAGCTTGTTGCCGAGGAGGAGCGCGTCATCGTAGCAGCCGGCCCATAGCGCTATGAGGGCTCTTATGCGTAAGAATATTGTGCTGGTCGGGATTTCTAACAGTACGGTATGCGCTAACGAGTCCGCTTTTTTGTACTGTTTGCGGTCTATCAGCATCCAGCAGTAGGAGCTTTTGGCCGCGTGGTCGAACGGGAACGGGGCTTTGAGCGCCCGTTCCATTGATTCCAGGCCGCGTTCCACGCTGCCGCTGCCGGCGAAGGGGATCCACTTCAGGCTTGTGCCGAAGTAGTAGTCGAAGACCCCTAGCCCGAGTTCCGCGCCGAGGTGTCCGGGGTCAATCTTTTTCACATGCTTGTATAGCCCCGACGAGGCCATCGCGGTCTTCGCCCCCTCCATCCACGCCCCGCGCTTGGCCTGCATCAGGCCGATCCCGCCCAGAATGTTTGCCCGGTAGAATAGGCACCGCAGCGAGTCGCCGCCGCGCAGCGCCGCTTGGCGTTTGTCGAGTATGGCCAAGAGGCTGTCGGCCAAAGATAGAAAATGCGCCCCGTCTATGCTGTAAGACTCGTAGTCCAGAATCCGCGTTTGCTCGATTGCGGCCAGCGTGTACAAGGCGTCGATGTTTTCCGGGTTATTCCGTAGGATGGCGGTGATCTCCCGAACCGCTTCCGCGTACTTCTGGCGCACCATCAGCCGCTGGGCGGAGCCGGCCGTGGGCGTGCCTGACCCTGGCGCGTTGCCGCTTTGGGTCTGGGCGAAAGCGCCGGCCGCGAGTACGGCTGCGGCTAGGATCGCGAGTGGAAGGGCGGGAAACGGGGCGGCGCGGTTCAGGCGGCATCCTTGGAAAAGGGTTTATGTTATGAATCCTTGTATGCGGATACAATATATAATATAGTATGTTCGGAGGGAGGCCGAAGCAAAAATCTTTACGGGCAGCCCCAAGCGGCGTCGGCCCGGCCCCAAAAAAGGCCTGTAAAAAAATAAAAAAATATTTGACACCGCCCTCCGCCATAACCTATATTTGATAGATTAGTCGAAAAGTCCCTAGTTTTGGGAAGCGCTGAAAACGCGTTTCGTCGTGCCCGGGGGCTATTCTATATTATATAATAATTAATCATTACGCTGTGGGGTAAGGGGTAAAAAAATGAAAACTGTCGTTGTCAACGCCGAATCCATTGAACGCAGGTGGTTTGTAGTGGACGCCTCCGAGCTTACGCTGGGGCGGCTCGCCAGCAAGGCCGCTCAGGTGCTGATCGGCAAAGGAAAGGTCGCCTACTCCCCCAATCAGGATCACGGGGACTACCTGATCGTCGTCAACGCCGATAAGGTCAGGCTCAGCGGTACCAAGCCGGAGACCAAGGGCTACTTCCGCCACTCCTTGTACCAAGGCGGGGGCAAGACCCGCAGCTTCGAGGAGCAGATGAAGCTCGATTCGACCAAGGTCATCACCCACGCCGTTCACGGCATGATCTCGAAGAACCCGCGCGGGCGGGCCATAATGCGGAAGCTCTTCGTCTACAGCGGACCGGAACACCCGCACGCGGCGCAGCAGCCTAAGGAATTGAAGTTATCGGTCGGTAAAAGGCCGATCTTGTAGGGATGCGGATATAATTCGTTCGTTAAATAAAAAACGTAAGGAGCAGTATTTTGGAGACCAAGTATTTTGGAACCGGAAAGCGTAAAAACGCGATCGCGTGCGTCATTCTTCGCCCGGGCAAGGGCGAGAGGAGCGTCAACGGCAAGACTTTGGCCGAGTACCTCAAGAGCGACGTGCTCGTCATGGACGTTGTTAAACCCCTGCAGATGCTGAACGCGGCCGAGAGCTACGACATCGTGGCGCGGGTGCGCGGCGGCGGGCTCAGCGGGCAGTCGGGGGCGATACGCCTCGGCATCTCCCGCGCTCTGGCGTTAGTGAGCGAAGACAACCGCAAGGTGTTGCGCAAAGGCGGCATGCTGACCCGCGACTCGCGCGTCGTGGAACGCAAGAAGTACGGCCAGGCCGGTGCGCGCCGCCGCTTCCAGTTCTCGAAGCGCTAATGTTTATTCGGTAATTTTAATCACACGGCCGAGCGGAAAACGGGTGCCCGCCCTATCGTTAAAAATAGGGCGGGTGGTTTTCTCGCGATGACAGCCGTGGACGTTCAACCCATAAAAATTTAAGGAGTGCTGTGCCATGTCTTCTGTGACCCTGCAGGACCTATTGGAGGCCGGAACCCATTTCGGCCACCAGACCAAGCGCTGGAATCCCAAGATGAAGCGCTTTATCCTCTGCCCCAAAAACGGCATTTACATCATTGACCTCAACAAAACGATCTCCACGCTCGGCAAATTCATCGAGCGCGTGAAGACCGAGGTCAAAAAAGGCGGCAAGGTGCTCTTCGTCGGCACCAAAAAGCAGCTGCGCGACTGCATCCGCGAGGAGGCGACCCGTTGCGGGATGCCCTACGTCACGGAGCGCTGGCTGGGCGGTATGCTGACCAACTTCCAGACCATCAAGCAGAGTATAGCTAAGCTCGACAAGATCGAGAAGATGGAGACCGACGGCACTATCGAGCTGCTCCCCAAAAAAGAGCGTTTGCTCATCGCCAAAAGGAAGGATAAGCTGGTCTCTATCCTGACCGGCATACGGTATATGCGCCGCGTTCCCGCCATCATCTTCGTCGTCGATACCATAAAAGAGCATATAGCGATCACGGAAGGTAAGCGCCTCGGAATCCCCATCGGCGCGATGGTTGATACCAACTGCGATCCCGACATGGTCGACTACCCCATTCCGGGCAACGACGACGCTATCAAGTCCGTGCAGCTCATCACCCGGGCGATAAGCGACGTAATCCTTGAACACGCGTCGGCGGCCGCCGCCGCGGAGGAGATGGCCGCCAAGGACGAACCGTCCGCCGCCCCCGTGCCCGTTGAGAGCGCCGGCGAGGAAAACAAGGCCAAGCGCCACCGCGTAGCGCACAAGAAGAACGCGAAACTCGCCGGGGACGACGACGATTAATCATGTATAAGAGGGGTTGCGAGAATCCGCTGGCAGTTAACGGACGTTCGCAATACGCCGTCGAATCTTTGGCGTTGATCTGGAGACGCGGTTAGCCGCGTCTCTGTCGAAAAAATAAAAAACACGTTAATCCGAAATAAAGAAAATAAATTACGGAGGGTAAAAAGTATGGAAATATCGGCTTCACAGGTTAAAGACCTGCGGGAAAAGACCGGTCTGGGCATGATGATCTGTAAACAGGCGCTCATCGAGGCTAACGGCGACATGACGCTGGCCATAGAGAACCTGCGCAAGCAGGGCCAGATGACCGCCGCGAAGCGCGCCGACAAGGCCGCCAAAGAGGGCAAGGTCTCCATAGTCTCGGACGACAAAGCGGCCATTGTGTACGAGGTGAACTCCGAGACCGACTTCGTGGCTCGTAACGACGATTTCATCGCTTTCATAGACACGCTAGGAAAGCTGCTGCTGGCCAAAAAGCCAGCCGATCACGCCGCCGCGTTGAAAATCGCGGACGCCTCAATAGGCGGCGTCACCGTCGAGGCGAGGGTGACGGAGCTGGTAGGCAAGATCGGCGAGAACATCTCGTTCCGCCGCTACAAGAAGATGGAGGCCGATTCCGCTAATGAGAAGGTATTCACCTACCTCCACGGCATAGGCAAGATCGGCGTGCTGATAAAGCTGTCGGCGGCCCCCGAAGCCCTTAAGTCCCCGGCCTTGGCCGAATTGGGCAAGGACTTGGCCATGCAGATAGCCGCCGAAAGCCCCATAGCGGTAGACGCATCCGGCATCTCCGAAGAGGTGATCGCCAAGGAGAAGGAGATATACCGCGACCAAGCCAAGAACTCCGGCAAACCGGAAAAGATCTGGGACAAGATGGTGGAGGGCAAGTTAGCCAAATTCTACGAGGCCTCGGCGCTCGTCAACCAGAAATTCATCCGCGACACGGAGAAGACTGTTAAGGACAGAATCGCCGAGACGTCAAAGGCGGTCGGGGCCGAGGTTAAGCCGGTCTGCTTCATACGGTTGGAGCTGGGGGCGGAGGGGTAGCGGTCAACAGATGTCTGAACTAGGATTTATAGGATTATAGGATTGCCTATACGGCGAGATAAACAAGTTGGTAGGATTATAAACAGATTATAGGATTTAAAGACTCTGAATTGCTTCGTCGCTTCGCTCCTCGCAATGACGTCATTGCGAGCGAAGCGAAGCAATCCAGAAAATAGGATTATAAACAGATTATAGGATTAAAAAACGGTGTCCTGCAAATACAAGTACAAGCGCGTACTGTTGAAGCTGTCCGGCGAGGCGTTGGCCGGCAAGCAGGGGTTCGGTATTGATAGCGGCGTCATCTCGAAAATTGCCGAAGAGGTCGCGGTAATAGCCAAGGACGGCGTTCAGATCGCGATTGTCATCGGCGGCGGGAACTTCCTCCGAGGCGCCGACGCCGCCGATGTCTCACGCGTAGCCGGCGACGCTATGGGGATGCTCGCGACGGTCATCAACTCGATAGCCTTCGCCGAGCGCTTGAATTCGCGCGGCGTAGACGCGAGAGTGTTTACCGCCGTCCGCATTGACCGGGCCGGCGAATACTACACGCCGGATCGCGCGATCGCCGCCCTCGAATCGGGCGCGGTAACGCTGATCGGCGGGGGAACCGGCAGCCCGTTTTTCACAACCGACACCGCCGCCGCCCTGCGTTGCGCGGAGATCGGCGCCGAGGCGGTGCTCAAGGCCACAAAGGTAGACGGCGTCTACGACAGCGACCCCATGAAGAACCCGGACGCCAAACGCTTCGTCACGATAACGCACGCGGAGGCGCTGGCAAAAAAGCTGAAGGTGATGGACGCGACGGCGTTCTCGTTCTGTATGGAGCAGAGAATCCCGATAGTCGTGTTCAAATTGCTTGAAGAGGGGAACTTGGCTAAGTGTTTGACGGGGGAAGCGGTTGGGACGACGATTACAATCGAAAATTGAAACGTCATTACATTAATATAGAATAGGAGAGGGGGCTATATGGGCGCGTTGGAAGATATCAAGAGCGAGACCGAACAGCGTATGCAGAAGACGCTCGACAGTTTTAAGAAGGACTTATCCAAGATCAGGACGGGACGCGCAACCCCCGCGCTGCTTGACGGGATCACCGTGGACTACTACGGCAGCCCGGCGCCGATCAACCAAGTGGCCAACATCTCCGTGCCCGACGCCCGTATGCTGGTCGTCCAGCCGTGGGAGAAAGGGATGCTTCCGGCAATAGAGAAGGCCGTGCAGGCCTCCGGCCTCGGACTCAACCCGCAGAACGACGGCAACCAAATCCGTCTGCCTATCCCTCCGCTCTCCGAGGAGCGCCGCAAAGAGCTCTTCAAAAACTGCCGCAAAACTGCGGAAGACACCAAGGTCGCGCTCAGAAACGTTCGGCGCGATTCCAACGAAAAGTTGAAGAAGGCGCAGAAGGACAAAGCCATAACGGAGGATTTGGAGAAAAAAGGGTTGGACGATATACAAAAGGTTACAGACAAATACGTCAAGCTGGCGGACGAACAGCTGGCGCTTAAAGAGAAAGAAATCATGGAGGTTTGAGGAAAAAAATGAATATCCCGTTATCGTTTCCCCAGAACAAGCGTACGATAGTCGCGGTCGGTTCCGCGCTCATGGACTTGTGTGTTTTCGAGACCTATGAGTTTGCGGAGGACAGCGGCGCGGAGATCGGCGGTATGGTGATGACCGACCACAAGCAGATTGAGGAGCTGGTCAAGCACTCAAGCGCCCGTACCCCGCCGCGCATTGTGCCGGGCGGGTCGGCTTGCAACACCGCGGTAGGGGTCGGCAGACTTGGGGGGGCGGCGCGTTTCGTAGGCAAGCGCGGCGAAGACACGCTCGGCGATACGTTCGCCAAGCGCATAGCCGAAGCCGGGGTGGAACCCATCCTGCTTCTGTCGCCGGCCGCGACCGGGCGCGTGCTCTCGATCATCACCCCCGACGCGCAACGCTCGATGCTCACCTATCTGGGCGCCTCCGCCGAGATCAAACCGGAGGAGATCGTCCCCGCCCACTTCGACGGCTGCGCCGTAGCCCACGTTGAGGGCTACTTGCTGTTCAACCCCGATCTCTTCAGGGCGGTCATAAAAACAGCAAAGGCGGCGGGCGCTTTAGTCTCGCTCGACCTCGCCAGCTTCAACGTGGTTGAGGCGTCGTTGCCCCTCCTGAACGAGGCGGTGGACAGCGGCGAGGTGGACATCCTGATAGCCAACGAGGAGGAGGCCGCCGCGTTCACCGGTCTGAAAGACGAGGAAAAGACGGCCGCCGCTCTGGGCAAGAGGGCCCCTATAGCCGTAATGAAATTGGGCAAACGCGGCAGTATGATAATGCACGGCGGCGCTACCGTCAGCATAGCCCCCTACGGCGACGGCCGTCCGGCCATAGACACCACAGGCGCCGGAGACCTGTGGGCGTCAGGATTCCTATACGGCCTTGTAAACGGTTTCACACTAGAGCGTTGCGGAACTTTAGCGTCAATTTGCGGTTACGAGGTATGCCAAGTGCCGGGCGCGCATATCCCCAAAGAAGGATGGGATAGGGTAAAAAAAGCCATAAACCATTGATTTTGATTTTTATATGTTGACTTTTTTGCGCCGAAGTTCTATATTTATATATAGATAGGCGGCCATCTGTAAGTAAGGTCTGAAACCGTGAAAATCACAGAAATCGTACAGAGAGGTTTAGTTTAATGTTAATGGACATCAACAAAAAAACGGGGCGTCGTAGTTGTCGCCGTATATCCGCGCTTAAGGCGGCAGCATCGCTGCCGTGCTTGGTATCGGTGTTGCTGGTCACTTTTATTGCGGCTTCCTGCCATCACGAAGAGATTCCCAAGAGGCCGGAGGGCCCCGTCGTCGCCCGGGTGGGCAACGCCTACCTCACGCTCGCCGAGCTGAAAGAGAGCATACCGGCCGAGTACGCCGACGTCATCACGCGCGACCAAAATGTGCTGTACGTGCGCCAATGGATAAACACGGAGATCCTATATCAGGAAGCGGTGCGCCTAGGGATAGACCAAGAGCCGATTATTAAGGCGCGTCTGGATCGTATGCGGAAAGACCTTCTTAGCACCGAACTGATGAGCAGGAGCGCCTCTCGCGCCGGCATAGAGATCAGCGAACAGGCCATACGCGAATACTATGAGAGCAACCGCGAGCAGTTTGTCCGCGAGTACGATGTGGTTCGCTACGAGGACATCGTGGTGCCGGACGTGAACGTGGCTTTCGAGATCCGCCGCACCGTGACGCACGAGACCTTCAAGAGCGTGGCGAAGACCCACTCGAAGTCTCCGGGGCTTGAAGAGGCCGTCCCGTACGTGGCGCTGGACGCCATCCCGCCGAAGCTGCGTAACGCCATAATGACCACGACGACCCTCCCGGCTATAATAGGGCCGTACGGCGCCGAAGACGGCTTTCACGTCATGCGGGTAATCGGCAAGTTCAACAAGGGGACGATAGCCTCGATCGACGAAGTGCGCGACGAGATCGTCTCGCGCCTTTCGAGCATCACCCAGAAGGGCGAGACGGAACGGCTGATATCCGAGATCCGCGCGAAGTCTGACGTTGAGTTCAACGTTGACCTGATCCCGGGGGTAGGGGCGATTGCCCAGGACGCGGTCAAACAAGATTCCGTGAAGCAGGAACCGCCCAAGGCGGCGGCGCCCGCGTCAGCCGCCGCCGCGCCGAAACCGACGCCGCCGCCCGCGCCGGTAGTGCCCAAACCTGCGCCTCCCAAACCGACGCCGGCGCCCGTGCCGGCACCCGCTCCCGCGCCTGCGCATACAGCGCCGGCGGAGGAGTGATACGGGAGATATTTTAAATACTATGATGATTATAGGATACTTATTGAAAGGGCTTGATGTGAAAAAGTTAACGTTTCTTCTCGTAGCGGCGTTATTTGTCGGAATATCCGTCGCAGGAGTAAAAAACGTGGCGGTAGTGGAAACGGAGGTAGACGCGCAGTCTAAAGCGGTCGTTAAGTTAAGCAGCGCGGAGGTCAGAGAGATAACCGGAGAGCTTCGCAGAGCGGCAATCAAAAACCTGCCGCGAGATAAATACAACATCATGACCACTGAGACCGTTATCGCGCAAGGCAGCGCAGTTGTGGAACAGTGCGACGGTGAAAACTGCGTTGTAGTCCTAGGAAGCAAGATCGGCGCTGATTTCATCGTGCGCGGAACTATAAGAAAGATCCAAACAAGGTTTTCACTGTCGGTAGAAATGTATGAGACCGAAAACGGAAACTTAGTCGCCTCGTCGGATCCCGTCCGTTCAGAAAATATCGGAGAACTTATAGAAAAATCCGCGGCGGCTTGCGCAAAGATGTATAAAACGTTCGTTGATGAACAACCTAAATCAAAGGCCGTATCGGCCGCGGCTGATTCGTCAATACAAGCGAAACCGGCATTAGCGCAATCAGGGCCGGTATCGACAGAACCCGCACCGGCACCGACCGTTGCGGCGGCTACCAAATCTAAGCACCTTGATTCAACCGCCGTAGTAGCGGCTATGACTAAGACAGCTGACGAGTCTGAGGCCGCCGCCGAGACCGAAGACGCGGAACAGGCTTCTGGCGATCAGCCCGATGCCCGCCCCCCGCGTATGCGCCCTATAGCGCTGGGCCAGCCGGGCCACCTTGACGGCATCGCGGCGGTCGTCGGCGACGAGATCGTTCTGCGCTCCGAGCTTGAAGCCTACGCCTATATGCGCCTCGCCGCGATCGGTAAGAATCCCGACAGTATAGATACTAAAGCGTTGCTTGACGAGTGTCTGAACGACCTCATAGACAACAAAGTGCTCCTAGTCCGCGCAATGACGGACAGCACGATAAATGTGCGGAACGACGAGGTCGAGAGTACGCTGAACAACCACATAAACGCGATTCTCCGTCAAAACAACATAACGATGGAGCAGCTTGAGGCGCAACTCCGCATACAGCAGGGGAGCACTATGGCCCGCTTCAAAACGGAGATGCGCAGAGCGATCCGCGAGCAGTTGTACAAGCAGAAGCTGCAGCAGGGCTACTACTTTTCAACGCGGATCAACCGCCGCGACGTTGAGCGCTTCTTCGCAAAATACGCCGACAGCCTGCCCGAAGTCGGCGAGAGTTTCGAGCTGATGAGGCTGAGTTTGCGCCTCGCTCCGCAGGATTCGGTGAGGCAGGCGGCCTTCGACAAGATTCGCGCCGCCAAACGCGAGATCGACGCCGGACTTAGCTTTGAAGAAGCCGCCAAGAAATACTCGGAAAGCCCGGACGGGGCGTCCGGAGGCGATCTCGGTTTCTTGGCAAAAGGCTCTACCACAGAATTGGCTTTTGAAGAGCGCGCTTTTTCGCTGCCGATAGGCCGTGTGAGCGAGCCGTTTGAAACGCGGCTGGGATTCCACATAATAAAGGTTGAAGAGAAGAAGGGCATGAGCGTAAGGATCCGCCATATATTGGTCAGATGCGCGCCGACGGAGGGTCAACGCGAAGCATTGGTGGCAAGGCTCGACTCGCTGCGCGCCGCTATAAAGGATAGGGCGGGTTTTGAGGCGGCGGCGAGGGAAATGAGCGTTGACAATGTGACACGCGCCCGCGGCGGTTCCATGGGCTGGCTCACACTGCTGGAAATGCAACCGGCTGTCCGCAACGCGGTTCAGGGCTTAGAGGCGGGTCAGATAAGCGCGGTCTTGACCGACGGTAACATATTCTCAGTCTACATGGTCGCAAACCGCGCCGACAGCCGGCGCTTGACGCTTGAAAACGACTACGCGCTGATCGCCGAAAAAGCGAGAGATATATTTGCCCAGCAGCAGCTGCTTGACAATGTGAGAAAATGGCGGGAGAAGGTATTTATCGACGTCAGGATGTGATTATGCAATACGATGCCTTAGCCCCCATATACGACCGCCTGATGTACCACGTTGAGTACGACGAGTGGATTGAATTGATAGCGAAGGTCGTAAAGCGCTACGGCGGCCAAAGCGACCCGAAAATTCTTGAAATCGGCGCCGGAACCGGCGTGGTCGGATCGCTTCTTAAAGAACTTGGCTACCGCTACACAGCCTCCGATCTTTCAGTCTCCATGTGCAGGGAGGCGAAACGCCGCCGCGGGGTGCAGATGTGCGCCGCCGACGCCCGCCATCTCCCGTTTAAGCAATGCTTCGACACGGCGCTTTTCCTATACGACGGCATAAACTACATGATGACGCTCGACGAGTACCGCAAACTCTTCGCCTCCGTCTACGATGTCCTCCTACCCGGCGGCCTATTCCTGTTCGACATCACCACGCAGGAGAACTCGATGAGGCACTTCATACACTACATAGACTTTGAGGACTACGGCGACATCAGCTACGTCCGCCATAGCCACTACGACGAGATAAGGTCTATCCAGCACAACGATTTCACCATCTACCGCTTGTCGGACGACAACCATCCCTACTACGAAAAGTTTATAGAAACGCACGTGCAAAAAGTATTCACCGTGCCGGATATAGAGAAAGCCATTCCCAAAAAGCGTTTTGAGACGCTGGGAATATGGGACGGGTTTCAGTTCAAGAAACACTCGTCAAAGTCGCTCAGGATACATTTTTTATTACGTAAGATTGATTAATATTAAAGGATTATAATATATGATCCAATTCATGCACGTAAGCAAAGAGTACGAAGGCGGCTTCCGCGCCCTAGATGCCCTCTCTTTCTTCATAGACAAAGCCGAGTTCGTCTTCTTGACAGGCGAGAGCGGCGCCGGCAAAACCACGCTCCTCAAACACATCTACATGGAAGAACGCCCCACCACAGGCCAAGTTCTTGTATGCGGCTACGACTCCCGCAGCGTGACCCACGGCGACATCCCCTACCTGCGCCGCAAACTGGGGATCGTCTTCCAAGACTTCAGACTCCTCCACGACCGCAACGTCTTCGAAAATGTAGCTTTCGCCCTGCGGGTGACAGGCACCTCGGAACGCGAGATAAAACGCAAAGTCTTCAAAGTGCTGGCGCAAACCGGCCTCAGCCACAAAAGCTCGAACTACCCCAACCAACTCTCCGGCGGCGAACAGCAACGCGTCTCCATAGCGCGCGCGATAGTCAACGAACCCTGGGTGCTCCTAGCCGACGAACCGACCGGCAATCTGGACCAAGCCGTATCCAAAGACATCTTCGAACTCCTCCAAAGAATAAACTCCTGGGGCACAACGGTAATAATGGCCACTCACGACCTGAACCTGATAGCCCCCTACCACTATCGCGTAATAGAACTGCATCGCGGAACACTGATAAAAGGGGCCGACGCGACGCTGAAACCCAAATTTGTAAGCGGTATCTTTTGACGTCCTTTCGACTCCGCTCAATGACCGTTTCCTAGCATCCGGCGGCTGAGCGGAGTCGAAGCCATGTCTTTTGACTTTGACTTTAAACAGAAAGAATATTAATGATCATAGACGAAATAGATGTCCGCATAGACCGCAAAAAAATCAAAAACATGCACCTATACGTCAAACCGCCCGACGGCATAGTCTCAGTCTCCGCCCCGATGCGTATAAGCAATATCGCGATAGAACGCTTTGTCCGCTCAAAGATCGACTGGGTAAAGAAACAAATAGATAAATTCGCGCACCAACCCCGCCAATCTCCAAGACAATACGTCTCAGGAGAAACGCTCTACCTCTGGGGCAAGCAGTATTTCCTGCAAGTCGATTATGCCGGCAGATATTCGCTGACGCTCTCCGGCAACACCGCAATGCTTACAGTCCGCCGTAACAGCACAACCGCGCAACGCGAAAATTTCGTCCGCGAATGGTACCGCGCCCAACTGAAAGAGGAGATAACCCGAACCCTCCCCAAATGGGAAACCGCAACCGGCCTGAAATGCAACTCGTGGCACACCAAATACATGACAAGCAAATGGGGAACGTGCAACATATCCAAACGAAAAATATGGCTGAACCTCCAACTAGCCCAAAAACCTATGGAGTGCCTAGAATACATAATCCTGCACGAACTAGCCCACCTAAAAATAAGAAACCACAACGCCGCCTTCGCCGCGCTGCTGGACAAACACATGCCGTTTTGGAGAGAGGTCAAGAAGAGGCTGAACGGGCAGACGCTGGATTGCTGGAGTGGGGACGAGGCGGACGAGCACGTCACCAAAGACACCTTAACGTAACCTCTCAAAAAAATCCCCACCACCGCCCAGCCATAATTTATATTATATAGGCAGTGTACCCTATCAACATATACACAATAGAGGTGACCTGATGGACGCGCCAATCAAAACAAAACTGGACAAAGAGACGCTGGAGAGGGTAGCCTTCATGTCCTTCATAATCCCCGAGTTCGGCGAAGCCTACAAGATGGAGAAGCGCAAAGCCTACCTATACCTAAAGAAGTACGGCGGGATCGACTACATCTACAAGCACTGGTGGGCGCTGCACACAGACAACCCGCGCCACGCGCTCAGGGACATCTTTGACGTGTGCAAGAAAAACGGCGGTGACCTATGATCGTTTGTCATAGGAGCTATACGGAAATATTGGAGATAGACCTCATACTCGGTTTGATGAACGATTACAATCTGACGGAACTGAAAGCGGAAGATCTATACTTCGCAAGCGATATATAGGCAAAACTATGCGATGAATCCACAAAACTATACGAAAAAACTCCGCACGAACTATACGAGATGCTGAAACTTGAAAAAGGAACGGTTATTGGGTCCTCGGCATCGGAGTTATAGAAAGTAGGGGTAAGTGGCTACCGTTTAGTGATGAACGACCCAACGCTCACCACCAATATCCCACACTCGTCGCTGGCCACACGACCGCCACACCCCTAACGGAGACGATCGTCTCCACGACCGACATCCCGAAGACCATCCCGGAGAGTTCGAATCCTCCGCCAACCTCGAGCCACCGACCGTTCCAAGGAAGAGGAGGCCTCCGCCGTCTTCCGCGCGCGGGTCGCTACCCGGCCAAAGAAGCTCAAAAATAGCCGTGTGGCCAGACGACAAGGTACAGACCTTTTCGTGATGTATGGTATTAAAAATATTTTTTTAATTACCCCCGCCCATTAATTATATTATAATCATATAAAGCTGAGATCATCACGCCCATCTGTTTGCCCTGAACAATCTCGTGACGATCACGGGCAATTTGGGTACTTTATAGGCTTGCGTACTATCGGGTTAAGTGGAGAAGCAAATTTTGGCAAAACTGACCATTTCACAGCTTGAAAACCACCTGCTAGAGGCGGCGGACATCCTGCGCGGCAAAATGGACGCGTCGGAGTTTAAGGAGTACATCTTCGGGATGCTGTTCCTCAAACGCCTATCCGACAACTTCGCCCTCAAGCGGGCGGAACTCCAGCGGGATCTTCAAGCAAGGAAATACAGTCCGGAAGACATCGCGACTGAACTTGAGGAACCGAATAACTACGGGAACGTATTCTTCGTACCTTGGGAATCGCGATGGACTTGCGAGGAACACGATCTTGGAACACCCGCAAATCCCGAAAAATGGACCGGCATACAGCACCTCAAAACCGAAGTGGCGTCCAAATTGACCCGAGCGCTTAAGAAAATAGAAAATAGCAACCGGACGACACTTGAAGGCGTGCTTTCCAATATAGACTTCGGAAGAGCGGTGAAATCCAAACCAATTATAAGCAACAGAAAACTGATAGAGCTGATAAAGCACTTCAGCAATTACCGGCTGACAAACGAGGACTTCGTGTTCCCCGACCTGCTCGGCGCGGCTTACGAATACATGATTAAGAACTTCGCCGACAGCGCCGGCAAGAAGGGCGGGGAATTCTATACCCCGTCACCGGTGGTGCAACTGATGGTGCGCCTGATAAAACCGAAAGAGGGAATGCGCGTTTACGACCCGACGGTCGGCTCCGGCGGTATGCTGATACAATGCAAGCAGTTTGTCGAGGAAAACGGCGGCGATGCCGACAACCTTTCCTTGTTTGGACAGGACGCCGCCGCTTCTGTGTGGTCTATCTGTAAGATGAATATGATAATGCACGACATCAAAGACGCTAACATCCAACTCGGCGATACCATCAGCGAACCGCATTGGGTCGACGAAAAAGACCCGAACCGTACCATGCAATTCGACCGCATCATCGCCAATCCCCCGTTCTCGCAAAACTATTCCAAAGCTGGTATGAGGTTAGAGAACCGCTTTCAGTACGGTTTTGCTCCGGAAACCGGCAAAAAAGCCGACCTGATGTTTGTGGAACACATGATAGCGTCCACAACCCCGGATGGAGTGATGATAACGGTTATGCCCCACGGCGTTTTGTTTCGCGGCGGCGCGGAGCAAAAGATACGTAAAAACATCCTTATTGATAAACAAGACATCGTTCAGGCGATCATCGGTTTGCCGCCTAACCTCTTTTACGGCACAACCATTCCGGCCTGCCTATTAGTAATAAACAAGAAAAAACCCGATGACCTGCGCGGACGCGTCCTCATCATCAACGCCGACTTAGAGTACGGCGAGGGACGTAACCAGAACTTTCTGCGCCCGGAGGACATCGAGAAAATCGTCTACGTTTTCGACAACAACCAAGAAGTACGCGACTACTCGGAAATTGTGTCTATCAGCGATATAATCGATGAAAGCCGCAACGACAGTAACCTCAACATCCGCCGCTACGTGGACAACACTCCGTCAGTCGAACCGCACGACGTTAAAGCACACCTCTTCGGCGGTGTTCCAAACGCGGAGATTGATGCTATGAACGGTCTTCTGAAAAAATACAACATCGACAAAACAACCTTCTTTGCCGACCGAGGCGACAATTACGCCAACTTCGTCCCCACAAACATCGCGGATATTAAGCCGATGGTGCTGTCCAGCCAAGGCGTCGTCGCGGCAAATGAACACATTAGAACCGCCGCCGACGCTTGGTGGGCGGAAGCCGCCATAAAGATTTCATTTATAGGTAGCAAAAAGGTACAGATATATAAGTTTAAGCAAGAGTTTACCAACCGTCTGCTCGAATGCCTGAAACCGCTGGAAATCTTTGACCAATTCCAGTGCATCGGCGTATTCGCCAATTGGTGGGAACACTGCTACACCGTGCGCGAAACCGAATCAGAAACTGACGATGACCGCACCGTCAAAGAGATTATCTCAATAAAAAACGTGTTCAAAACCATAAGTGCGCAAGGTTTCGTAGCCGCACTTGTTTCCGACGACAAGATAGCCAAAAAACATTTTGCCGCCGAACTTGCCGCCATTGAGACCTTAAAGCAAAAAGCGGAAGCCGCCGCCGAAAAATTGCAAAGTTACGCGGAGAGTATTTATATGGACGACGACGAGAATGACGATGAGGACAACACTGAAGAGGGCGGAGAAGCCAAAGTAATAAAAGTTTCCGACGTAGAAACGCAACTTAAGGCAAAGATGACAGATGAGGCAAAGGCATCGCTGGAAAAGATTAAGGAACTGAAAAAGGAGAAATCCAAATCCGCCAAAGAACAAAGAACGGCACAGATGGAATTACAGAGAAAAATCGATGAAATCCGCGAGGTGCTGACAGCCGAGCAATGCGAGGTTCTTGTTATGGAACTTTTGTACGATAGCTTTGCGGACGAATTGGAGAAATATATTGCCGCAGAGGTCGATAAGACTGTGAAGGCTGTTTTGCTGTTGTGGGGTAAGTACGCGGTTTCGGGGAAGACGCTGACTGAGAAACGTGATGCGGCGGAAAAGAAGCTTGAGGAGTATTTGAGGGGGTTGGGATATTATGAATGAGTGGGTAAAAAAGAACTTTTCCGAACTAGGATATACCTACAATGGATTAAGCGGCAAGACAAAAGCCGACTTTGGGAGCGGTGCGCCTTATATTCCATATATGAATATATTCAGCAATGAAAAAGTCAACGTTGATGCCTTTGAATATGTGTGTGTAGGTAATAATGAGCGTCAAAATGCTGTTAAGGTTGGAGACGCGTTGTTTACAACGTCATCAGAAACACCGGAAGAAGTTGGTATGTCGTCTGTGCTTACGAAAGATGCTGGTGCAGTCTATCTCAACAGCTTCTGTTTTGGATTGAGATTTTACAAACCGTCCGAGTTCATTCCTGAATTTCTTGCGTATGCATTACGAAGTTTTCGAATAAGGCATCAGATGTTCATTGCTGCACAGGGGTCAACACGACACAATCTGTCTAAGGAGAATTTCAACAAGATGACGCTGTTCTACCCTACTTCACTCGACGAACAACGCCATATAGCCGACATCTTAACCTCCGCTGATGAAGCCATCACCGCAAGTCGTACACTTGTTGAGAAGTATACTGCCATTAAGCATGGGCTTATGGGAGATTTACTTGATAAAGGCAAGCACGTGAAAATAAGTTCTTTTGCGACTATTGTCGGTGGTAGCACACCAAACACAAATGACTCACAATATTGGGATGGGTCTAATGTTTGGATTACACCAACAGATTTGAGTGCTATTAAATCGATATTCATCGATACATCTCAACGTCGAGTGACAGACGCTGGTGTCAAAAAGGCAACAGGGACACTGATACCTAAAAACACGGTCATAATATCTTGCCGTGCACCTGTAGGTTATTGTGCTGTAGTAACAACGCCATTTGCGTTCAACCAAGGTTGCAAGGCAATAATAGGTAAAGGTTTTAACAGTTTATATCTGTACTACCAGTTGAGTAGAGTCAAGGATGCGCTTGAAAGAGTTTCTTCCGGTACGACATTCTTGGAACTTCCAAAGAAAGAACTAGAGCGATTTGAAGTTACGTTACCAACGCTTGAGGAACAGTGCCGAATTGCTAATATTCTAACCGCCGCCGACACTCGCCTAACCATTGAACGCAATCATCTCCAAAAACTAGAAAACATCAAACGCGGCCTAATGGACGATTTATTAACAAACAAGGTCAGAACAGATAGTATATTACATAAACATACTGGGAGGCAATGTGTCTAAAATAACAACCCTTAACGAAGAAACCTACGTCGAAGAGCCATTTCTCGCCCATCTCGAGCGTCTAGGCTGGAAAATCGCCCATTTTAAGCGCAGTGAGGGTAAAGGCTACCGTTCCGGCTTCGGCGACGTCATTTTAGACGAAGAGTTGAAGTCCGCGCTCAAGAAACTCAACCGGTGGCTCACCGATAGCCAAATAGAAAACATATCTACTAAGCTACATACTTTTGAAGCACCATCCCTCCTAGAAAAAAACCGCGAGGGCGACAATCGGCTCCACATCGGTCTGTCGGCGTATAACGAGGAAACCGGAGAGGACAACATACCTGTGAAATTGATTGACTACGCAACGCCGGAGAATAATCGTTTCCTTGCCGTTTCGCAGTTCCGGATTCAGCAGTTTGAAAAGGAAATCATCGCAGACATTGTGCTATTCGTGAACGGGTTGCCGCTCGTGGTGGTTGAGTGCAAATCTTCAAAGCTACGTGATCCGATTTATGACGGTGCCATACAGATGGACCGTTATAAGAACGATTTTCCAGAGTTGTTCAACTATAACCAATTTGTTGTGTCCACCTGCCGCCAGACAGCAAAATATACAACCATAACCGGAATCGGCGCGGTTGAAAGCTATCTTGAGTGGAAAGAACCGTTTCCGTATTCTCTTTCTGAGATTGACCCAAGCGGTAGTACTGTAACAAGCCAAGAACAACTTGTGTGGGGAATGCTCTCGCCGGCCAACTTCCTCGACATCATTCACAACTACATCGTTTGGGACGGCTCGGTAAAAAAAGCGCCGCGCTATATGCAGTATCGCGGGGCGCGTAAGCTCGTAGAAAGAATCCGCACCGAAAAGAAGGGCGGAACTATTTGGCATACTCAGGGGTCAGGTAAGAGCTTGACGATGATGTACGTCATCCGCCAGATGTTCCATTCTGACGACCTGAATGACTGGAAAATAGTCCTCATAGTCGACCGTGAAAATTTGGAGAAACAGATTGAGAAGACGTGCGGGGTTATCGGCTATCCGGTTAATCTGCCGGCGGAGAGCATCGCGGATTGCGAGGCCAAGATACGAAACAGCACCAGCGACATTACCATCGCCATGATCCACAAGTTCAGAGTTAAGACGGATGACCATTTAGGGGAACAGAATAATACGGATAACCATTTAGGGGAACTGAATAATTCAGACAAAATTTTGATAATGATAGACGAAGCGCATCGTAGCGAATACGGCGAACTCGCGGCGAGTATGACGCGGGCAATGCCCAACGCCGTGAAGGTCGCTTTTTCGGGTACGCCTATCACCCGTACAACGGATACCTTCGGAGGCATCATTGACAAGTACACTATGCGCCAAGCCGAAGAGGATGGCGTGGTAGTAGGGATTCGCTATGAAGGGCGGGCTACCGACGGCGTCATCATTGACGAGGAGGCTATGAACGGTAAATTCATAGACATATTCGGCTATGCCGACGACGCGGGAAAACCGGTCGCCAAACAGGAGGATATCTTGAGTGGATATATGGAAGCCGAAGCAGTCATCCACGCTAAGGCCGCCGATATGCTTGAACATTACATAGGTACTGTTTTCCCGAACGGCTTTAAGGCACAGGTCGCGGCGTTCAGCCGTGAAGCGGCATACCGCTACCGAGAGGCGTTCCGTAGCCTACTGAAAATTAAGGTCGATGAATTGAAGGTATCTAACCCACTAGGTGTTGACATCGCCCGCTTGGAAAAGATGGAAGTCGAGTGCATAATCTCATCCAATCCGAACGACGAAATCAAATATCCGCACCTCTATACTATGACACGCGGCACAGATAAAGAACGTATTGTAGGTGAAAACGGTAAATTTAAAACTCCGTTTGACAAGGGTGGCAATGTGGGCATTGTCATTGTGTCAGATATGCTCCTCACGGGTTTTGACGCTCCCATAGAGCAGGTATTATATCTCGACAAGAAGTTAACCAACCACAGCCTTTTGCAGGCTATCGCGCGTGTAAATCGAGTTTATGGAGCGAATAAGAAGTGCGGTTATGTGGTGGACTATGTCGGTATTGCACAACACTTGAAAAAAGCTCTCGCCGAATACGCCGACCTGAAGGATGGCGCTGGCGAGCCAATGATAGACGTATCGGTAGATATTGATCGCCTGAATGCCGCGTATAACGAAATTTGTTCCTTCATTAAGCAAAAAATCTGCTATGACTATATTACACAACCGGAGTCTGTCATTGAGGAACTTGTTGCCGATGAGGAATTGCGTAACACCTTCAACGAACTATTTAAAACGCTGTCAACATATTATGATCGCGTACTGCCTAGTCCCGTCGCACTTGATTACAGAGATGCCTATGCGCGGCTGGCGTTCATCCGTGAAAGCGTGGCTAACCGTACCCGCGACCCGCGCTATTCGATGAAAGACGCAAGCGCGAAAGTCCGGGCAATTATTGAGGAACATTTGCGTATCAACGGCGTTGGTTTAGAGATACCGCCTATTAACATTCTTTCAAATGATTTTATTGACGGTGTAGAAAAACCTGACAAGCGCGACCGTGCGGCTGTCAACGAGATGGAATACGCCATTCGCGAGTATATAACCGATAACTCCATGAAGGATCCTGAACTGTTTGAGCAATTTAGCGAGCGGTTAGAGAAGATTCTTGAAGACTTCAAGAACAATTGGAAATCGTTACGCGCCGCTCTCGTTGAACTCATCAAGAATGACCTACGTAATGCCCGCAAAAACGAGAATACATACGGATATGAGGCTGAACACGAAATGCCGTTTTTCTCGATGTTGCGTAAAGAGGTGTTCATTGATAAGAAATTCGAAGATTTAAGCGAAGATGAGTTTAATGCGCTAAAAGAGGTTACTGATGATTGCCTCTCACGCTTGAAAACAGACGCTGCCAAACGCGATTTCTGGCGGCAGGAAATGAAAATTCGTCAAATGAGAACAACTATTCGCACAAGACTACGCGATATGGAAAGAATCGCGCCAAATATAAAAGGTAAGTTAAATGATATTGTGCAAAAAATAGTTGAATTAGGGAAGGTGCATTTCAATGAACGAAATCCCGTATAAATTATTACGTTCAGACCGCAAGACACTCGCCTTGAGCGTAGATAGCGAGGCGCAACTTGTGGTTCGTGCTCCAATGAAACTAAGCGAAGACGCCATTCGCGACTTTGTCCGAAAAAAAGCCAAGAGGATTACCGATAAACAACGATATGTGAATGACTTCGGAACTAAACAAAGCCCTTTCGTATTGGATGACGGCGAGAGTGTGCTGTATTTCGGGAAGTCTTATGCCATCCTGCGAGATGGCGTTTCCGAGATCGTCATTTTAGGCAACCTTATCAAAATCCCTAATGGTATGTCGCTTGACGATTTCGCCGATTGGATGCGGTCGCAAGGCGAGGCGATTATCCGCGAGCGGGTTGACTACTACGCAAATTTAATGGGCGTGAAATACGCCTCCATTAAAATGTCCGAAGCAAAACGCCGATGGGGTTCCTGCGGTGCTGGCAATACGCTAAATTTCGCTTGGCGGCTCGTGATGTGCCCGCAGTCGGTTATTGACTACGTGGTGATTCACGAACTTTCGCATATCG
>Ga0268262_10001564_pt1 | contig 28100 bp, 18 predicted proteins | sample TergutNc150P3_FD_190354 | JGI IMG/M metagenome (GOLD analysis project Ga0268262, IMG submission 190354) | Nasutitermes corniger P3 segment gut microbial community from laboratory colony in Florida, USA - Nc150 P3 (SPAdes) (version 2) | ecosystem: Host-associated > Arthropoda: Insects >... | reverse complement strand
TGGTGTTCGAGAGAGGCTTTTCCAAAAATGTATAGTAATTTGGAAAAGCCGTGTGCTGCAGAGAAGTTCAGCATCGTCAAACGCCAGCCACATTCTTTTCGTAGAAATAGGAGTTCTACGAAAGAGCCTAGGCGCTCCACCAAGGAACCTGGAAGCCCCTTCAAGTCCCTAATGTACCAATTATATCTAGTGTAACGCCGCCTGTCAAGGGTTTTTTTGGAAAAACAGAAATAATTTTGATGGCTATTAGGGATTAACTGGGATTCCTGCCGCAGGGCCTCGCTCATGATGTACAATGGAAGTCTCTGATAGCCTTGCCAAGAGACTATGAGGGGTAAAATTTCTGGTAGAGGAGAGGTTTGCTATGCCCAAGAAAGGCGAGAACATTCGCAGGAGAAAGGATGGTCTGTGGGAAGGTCGTTACCCATGTGGAGCGGCTGACAATGGACGAACAAAGTATGTCTCCGTTTATGCCAAAAGCTACGCGGAGGTGAAGGAGAGGCTGCTTGCAGCCAGGACTTTGCCCGTAGCGCCACTGCGTTTCCCCCAAAAGCTGTTTGAGGAGGTACTGCTGGAATGGTTAGACGCGCAGGCTCTCTGTAACAAGCCGTCCACTCAGGCGAAATTCCGGAATCTGATTAACGGCCACATTGCGCCTTCGCTCGGCAGGATGCAACTGACGCATATCTCAAGCACATGCCTTTCGCGTTTCCTGCAAGACAAAGCGAGCAATGGGCGGCTGGATGGGCGGGGAGGATTGTCTGCCAGCACGTTGAATACCCTCTCGCTGATCCTGAAATCGACGCTGAATTATGCTGCGCGAGAGCATTACATCGCTCCAGTCGAGGTTTCCCTGAAATGCCCGGAGATTAAGCGTGAGCCGGCAAAAGCCTTGAGTTCAAAGGAACAAGACGCGCTGGAGCAAGCTCTGGGTTGTAAGATGGATTCCGCGAAGTTGGGCATCCTGTTGTGCCTGTATACCGGCTTACGCATTGGCGAGATTTGCGCGCTTCGCTGGAGCGACATCGATTTAGCCTGCCAGCTGATCCATGTGCAGCGAACTGTGCAGCGCTTGCAGACCAATTCTCCATTGGCAAAGACAAAAACAGTGCTTGTTGTTGGGCCGCCAAAAAGCAAGTGCTCCGTGCGCAGCATCCCCATCCCCTCGGCTATGATGGAAACGCTTCAAACTCATCACAGCAGCCCAGACGCATATGTCCTAACAGGGAGAGCCGATAAGCCCATGGAACCACGCACCTACCAATACCGCTTCGGACAGTACATAGCCGCCGCAGGCGTTTCCGATGCGAACTTCCACATGCTGAGGCACACGTTTGCCACGCGGTTCATTGAGCGAGGCGGGGACCCGAAGTCTTTGTCTGAACTGCTGGGCCATGCGTCGGTGGAGATAACCCTGAACAAATATGTCCATCCTTCCATGGATACGAAGCGCCAGCAGATGGAGAGGTTTTCGGCTATGAGGGGTATGGATTCTGGTAGTGCGGTTTGAGGGCTTGTATTTCAAGCGGTTGATGCGTCTCTTTCGTAGAACTCCTATTTCTACGAAAAAATTTGACAGGGAATGGCAATGTTTTGCCTGAAGAAATAGAGATGAAGGTGGCGCTGCTAATTGCAATATCGGGTATTGATGGTGGAGGATGATTCACGCTACTGTGACTTGGTGTCGCGCTTTTTCGCGAAAAACGGCCTGGAGGTAATCTGCTCCGATAACGGAGACAAGGCCTTGCGGTTATTCAACGAGGAAACATACGATTTGGTGTTGTTAGATGTGATGCTGTCTGGTGGCATTGACGGTTTTTATGTGGCAGAAAAAATCCGTGAACGAAACGCCGAGGTGCCACTCATCTTCGCTACAGCCCGTATGGATTATGAGGATATGCAACGAGGGTTTCACCGCTGTCGAGCGGATGATTACATCACGAAGCCCTACTCAGAGCAGGTGCTGCTGTTAAAATGCATCGCGTTGATTGAACGTGCCAAAGGGTTATTTAACCAGGGTCGGGTGCTGATCTGTGGCGGTATCATGCTCATCCGCAGCACCCATGAGATCTGGGTGAACCACGAAAAGATTAACCTTGCGCCCAAATTGTTTGAGCTACTGGCTATTTTATTGGAGCGGGAAAACCGGGTGCTCTCCCGGCAGGAGTTGATGGACTTGGTGTGGGGCTACGATTTTTACTCTGATTCCCGTGTGGTTGATACACACATGACAAAACTGCGTCACGCCTTGGGGGATGAGGCCGCGCATATCCAGACAGTGCACCGGCTTGGATATAAGCTGGTGAAGGAGTAGACCATGCCGCTGCTCATTTTCGGCACGCTTAATATACTTCTAGCGGTACTGTTTAGCATCCGGCATTGGCGCGACCGAGCAAACGAAATGGAACTCCCGCTACGTATCAACACGCGCAAGTTCATTGGACGGGCCATCACGGTTTTCACAGCAGAAACCTTTGCCTTTCTGATTCCCCTTGCCGCGCTGGTTGCTATATTTGTGTCGGATCAGCTGCGTACGCTCAATGGCAACGGTGAGCGCTTTGCCGAAAAAGTGCGCAACAGTCACGCCCTGTATATCTCGCGGGATCGCACCTATTGCACAGATGAGCTTTTGCAGGATCTTTGCAGCATCGAGGAGTTCTGTTCTGTTTCCGTGTCGCCGGAGTTGTATCGCTATCCGGAGGGCACGAGGATTCCGGCTGTTTTCCCGGTCAAGCGCAGCATTGAATGGACGCAATACACCTCCGCCTATGGCTTTCCCATCGAAATGGATTTGCGGGGCGACGCCGACACTGGCTATCCCGCAGCGGAAAAGCTACTGTACATGGAGGTACCAAAATCCACGCCACTGCCGAGGTGGCTTAGGCCTGTAGTTTCCAGCCTCACCGATCCGGAGGATTTTGCGCTGATTGAGCCGAGGGCCGTCAAACGGGAGTTTGCTTTTTCGCAGAAACTAATCCTCCGCCCAGTGACAGAGGAACAGCGTGCTTCGTACTACTGGGACAACGCTCAGCGTATGGAGACAAACTCCGGCTTCAACCAAGCGCAGAGGGAAGGTTATCTCCAGACGATCCGGTCCGCGCCGCTGTTCCGCTTCGTTCTCATAGGTACGGAAGCGGTGGACAGATATCTCGAGCAATTCCCCGATGAAACCGCAAACGTCTATCTGCTTTCGGTTCAGGGGACATATTCCCCGGTTAAGCTGGCGCTTTCCAACGCGAAGTTGCGCGTCATGGAATTGTTCACGCCAGTCGCTATGTTCTACGCCTTTGCGGTGGCGGCATTTGTATACATCAACAATAAAATCCTAAATGCCCGCGAAAAGCGCCTGTTAGCCAAGCAACGTAGACTTGTGCAGGATGTAGCGCACGAACTGAAAACACCCATGGGCGTGGTTAGAATGCTCTGCGAAAACATATTGTTAGAGGAAGATCCAAAGGAAAAAGAAAAAGAAGCGGAGCAGCTCATAGAGCAAGTGGATTTCATGAACGCCCGCATCGTAGAGGTTCTCGACGCTTCGCGCATGGAAAGTACCGAGGTAAAGCTCAATTTGCAACCGGTTTCCCTGCGGGAGATCGCCGAAGCCCAAGCGGAGGTGTACGAGCCCTTGCTGGAGGAGCGAGGCCTGACGCTTGCAACGGATTTCGCTGCGGACGCCGCGGTGCAGGCTGATCCCAGACGGATACAGCAGGTGGTCGCGAACCTGCTGTCGAACGCTATCAAATACGCATGGGCGGGCAGCAAAATCACGATACGCCTGCGGCAGGAGAAGCGCTGGATCGTGCTTTCGATACGCAACGACTGCGAGGCTATCCCGCAAAAGGAGCTGGCCGGGCTGTGGGACGCGTTTACCAAGCTCAAGCGCGACGGCGATAGCGCCCTGAAGGGCACCGGGCTGGGGCTCTCGATTGTGAAGAGCATTGTTTTGCTCCATAAGGGGAAATATGGGGCAAGGTGCGTGCCGGACGGCGTGGAATTTTGGTTCGCGCTGCCGATGGGTCAAGGACGCAGGAAGGCAAAGCAGGGATAACAGGACGAAGGGGACAGAGCATGACTATTACACTGATCAAACGAGATCGGTACTACCAGCTGCATTTGCCGGACAAGCCCAAGGGACAATTTTGGGTCAATGACATTATAAACGGAAGCCAGAGCCGCCGGCTGCTTTGCCTGGAGGCCCGGGGCGGAAAATGGCTGCTTCGCGCCAGCGCCTTGGCCTATCCGGTGAACGGGGAGCAGAAGGGCTTGCGCTCCGTGGAGTTCAACGCCGGAGAGCTGCAGCGCATTTATCTGCTGAAGGAGCGGGAATACGCCTTGCTACTGGCGGAAGCGGAGGCAATGGAGGACCAGACCTTTCGCAAGTACACCATACAGGCCGAGCAGGGCTTGGAAATCACGATTGGCCGCGACAAGGACAGCGGAATTTGTTTTGACGACAGCAGGGTTTCCGGATGCCATGCCATACTACTTTATTATAACGGCCGTTGGTCGGTGAAGGATCTGAACAGCGAAAACGGCATCTATGTGAACCATGTAGCGGTACGGACCGCCCCCCTTGCATTGGGCGACGTTGTCTATGTCATGGGATTGCGGATCATCATTGGAACTGATTTTATTGCCCTGAACAATCCCGGCGGAAAGATTAAACCAAACACCAAACTATTCAAGCGCTACGTAGCGGAAAAAAATACAGGCACGCCCGCGGAGGACGGCGAGCAGTTGCTGGAGAATACGGAATATTTCTACCGTTCCCCGCGCTTCCGCTCGGAAGTTATACCAATCGAATTAACGGTTGACCCGCCGCCGCAGGAAAACGCGTCGGAGAGCGAGCCGCTGCTTATGGTGCTGGGGCCGGCGTTGACCATGGGCGTGACCTCGGTGGCGATGGGCTGGATGGCGGTGCAGACAGCCATGGAAAACCAGAACTGGAATAACGCCATTCCTTCCCTCGTCATGTCCGGCAGCATGCTGCTGGGGATGATCCTGTGGCCGATCCTTTCGCGACGGCATACACAAAAGAAGGATGCCAAAAAGCGAAGGGCGTTATACGAAAAATATGAGGCCTATCTGCTAGAGGTTGACAGGCAAATCAGCGAGGCCATTGCATCGCAGGAGAAAACCTTGAAAGAAAGTTCGCTTTCCGTACAGGAGTGTATGACGCGGGTGCAGCGGCGCGACGGGCGGCTATGGGAACGCTCCGCCATACAAGACGATTTTTTAACTGTACGTGTGGGCACCGGTGAAGGTATGTTTCTCGGTAAAATGAAATTCCCAGAAAAGCATTTTGAGGCCGAGGAAAGCAAGTTGCGCGACGCTGTCGCCGTATTAAGAGATAAACCACGCCTTTTGCGAGATATACCCGTATTGTTTTCCCTGCTGGAAAATCACGTAACCGCCGTGATTGGCCGCCGCAATAAATGCTTGGACTTTGCCAACGGACTGTTGGTACAGCTTTGCTCCCTTTATGGCTACGATGAAGTGAAGACCGTCTTCCTGTTTGATGAGGCCGAGGGAGATCTTTTCGATTTTTCCAAATGGCTGCCGCACAGTTGGTCAAACGAACGGGATTTCCGTCTCCTCGCCACCAACGCCGATGAGATGAAAGCGCTGTCGGCCTTGCTGGAGAAAGAAATTGCCGAGCGATTGAACGCAAAGGACCGAAAGGAACGTCAAAAGCCTCATTATGTGATTTTTGCTTTCAGTTACGCGTTGGCTTTGAAGGCTGAGTTGCTCAGGAAAATCTATACCGCCGATAAGGAATTTGGCTTTACTGTGCTGTGTTTTTTTGATACGCTGAAAAACGCGCCAAAGGAGTGCGGCACATTTATTGAACTCAAAGGCAGAGAGGGCAGGATTTTTCATCAGGAGGATCGCGCTGGGGGCATTGTCACATTTCAAAATGACATCGCAGTTGGCAGCGGCATGCGGGAAATGGCGCTGCAATTGGCGAATATCCCTCTGGATTTAACCGCGAGCTCCTATCAGCTGCCCAGCCTGATTACCTTCATGGAGATGTTTGAGGCAGGGCGTGTGGAGCATTTAAATCCCTTCGTACGCTGGCAGGAAAATGATCCCACAAAGTCTCTGCAGGCCATGGTGGGCGTGGGCGAGCAGGGCGACCCGTTTTACCTGGACCTGCACGAAAAATACCATGGCCCCCATGGCCTGGTCGCGGGCATGACGGGCTCCGGCAAGAGCGAATTCATCATCACCTACATACTTTCCCTGGCGTTGAACTACCACCCCCATGAGGTTGCATTCCTGCTCATCGACTACAAGGGCGGCGGCATGGCGAAGTCCTTTGAAGGCCTGCCCCATGTGGCGGGGATCATTACAAACCTGGACGGCGCGGCGATCCGCCGTTCGCTGATCTCCCTGGAAAGTGATCTCAAGCGTAGGCAAGCGATCTTCAATGAGGCCAACGGACGCTTAGGAATGAGCAATATTGATATATATAAGTATCAAAAGGAGTACCGCGCGGGACGGGTGACAGAACCCCTGCCGCACCTGTTCATCATCTCCGACGAGTTTGCCGAACTCAAGACGCAGCAGCCGGAGTTCATGGCGCAGCTCATCAGTGCGGCGCGCATCGGCCGTAGCTTAGGCGTTCACCTGATTCTGGCAACGCAAAAGCCCGCCGGCGTGGTGGATGATCAGATCTGGTCCAACAGCCGTTTCCACGTGTGCCTGAAGGTGCAGGACAAAGCTGACAGCATGGACATGCTCAAGCAGCCAGACGCGGCGGAAATCAAAGCCACAGGGCGATTCTATTTGCAGGTGGGATATAATGAGCTGTTCCTGATGGGGCAGAGCGCCTGGGCGGGCGCGCCCTATTTGCCGAGGGACGACGGCGCGAGGGAAGTCCCTTGCGCGGTTTCGGTCATCGACCGCAACGGGCAGGCCCTGCAAACCGTACGCCCGGAGCGCAAGCTCACCGCCGCCGAGCAGAACCCCCAAAAACAACTGGATGTGATCACGGGCTACATTTCGCAGACTGCCAGGGAGGAAAGCATCGCCGCACGAAAATTGTGGCTGGAGCCGATTGCTCCGGTTGTACTTTTAAAGGATTTGCGCAAGCAGTATCCGGAAGAAACGGCTTCGGAATTCGTGCTGCGGCCCTTCATCGGCGAATGCGACGACCCTGAGCGGCAGCGGCGTTTCCCGCTCTACCTGCCGTTAACGGAGGACGGCAATGCTATTTTCTATGGTGCGGCGGGCAACGGCAAGACAACGCTTCTCACCACGATGATCTACGACCTGCTGTGTACCCATACCGCAAGGACGCTAAATCTATATATCTTGGATTTCGGCGCGGAAACCTTACGGCTGTTTGCCCCCGCTCCTCAGGTAGGCGAGGTGATGTTCTCCGGCAACGCTGAAAAAATTCTGAATCTATTGAAATTTCTGCGCGGCGAAATCGCCGAACGCAAAAAGCTCTTTTCGGAATACGGCGGCGACTACCAGAGCTACTGCAAAACGGCTCCGCTGACGAAGCCCAACATTGTCCTGATCATCAACAACTACGCCGCCTTCCGGGAGATGTTCGAGGATTGGGAGGATGTGTTAGCCTATCTGGCCATGGAGGGCACAAAATACGGTGTGTTTATCATTCTTACCGCCGCGACCACCAATGCCGTCCGATACAATATCGCGCAGAACTTCAATCAACTGCTGGTAATGCGCCTTAATGACGAAACGGAATACCCCAGCCTTCTGGGCCGCACCAACGGCGTACTGCCTGCCCGATATAAGGGTCGTGGCCTGGTGAAGCTGGATCAGGTTTACGAGTTCCAGACCGCGCAGATCGCGCCGGGCGCTGAGGGTGCCGGTGAGGAGATAAAAGCCCTGTGCGCCGCCCTGCGAGATATACCGGAGGAGATGCCCGCCAAACGCATTCCCATCCTGCCCAAGCGCGTGGATACGGAATTCCTATCCATTGAGCCTTTCGACTGGAGGCGTGCGCCCATGGGGGTTAACCGGCAGAGCCTTGCCATTGAATGCATGGATCTTACGGCCGCGCCAATCATGATGATTTCTTCGGCCGATGGGGATTTGATTTCGCCGGTCATGCAAGGCCTTGCGGAATACCTTTCGCGATATGCGGACGTTATGGTGCTGGATCCCGGCGAGGCATTTCTGCCTGATGAATTAAGGGCGTATCAATATTATACCGGCAATGTGGAAGCGCAGGTATGGGATTTGCTTATGCAAATGGTGGAACGGCATGAGGCCTGCAAGCGGGAGAATCATGAGTGCTTCTCCCGAAGGGTGTGCATTGTGCCGTCGCTTTCGGCGCTCTTTATCTCACTGAGCGAGGAACGACAAGGGCACCTGCGAGATCTGTTGCAAAACTGTAAAGCACAGTTTCATGTGACGCTGATTTTGGGTGACGAGATGAATCGGATCAACAGCTACAGCGGCGATGCCTGGTATGAATCGCAGAGCTGTGCACCCTCGCTCTGGATGGGAGACGGCGCGGGGGACAACTTGCATTCCTTGCGACTTTCAAGGATCGGGCGCGAACTGGATGACCTGGAAGGCGAGTTTGGATTGATCATCCGCAAGGGGAAATATCGAATAGCTAAGCTGCTACGCACGCGACTGGAAACGGAGGACGACGATGCATGATTTGCTGATTGAATTGACGGTGCCCGCGCTGAATGAAACCTTCGATATCACGATTCCCGCCGCCGCACAGATGCACAATATATTGGCGCTTGCGGTGCAGGCTATAAAAGCGTTGTCAAATGGGCGGTTCCAATCCGATGACCCGGTGCTGTGTGATTGCGTCGGCAGTAAACCATTGAGCGTCAACGCCACGCCTGAAACCTTAGGAATACAAAACGGCACCCGGCTGATGCTAATTTAAAAAAGTTAGAGTAAAAACACAACAGGGAAACAACTCGGAAATACTTCGCGTGCTATACTGTTGTCACAGCAAAGGACACAGCACGCCGATCCAAAGGCCAGCAAAAGGTTAGAGAAAAGGAACAGAAGGGAAACAACTTGGAAACAGGCAGTGTGCTATAATGAAATCACAGCAAAGGACCTCGGACCCAAACAGCACCAAGTCCTTGTACGGCCTGGCGGCCAGAGCAAGGTTTGGAATAAACAAATAGCACAATCAAAGGAGGAAAATTCATGGCAACGGCAAAAATTGTGGTAAGCCCCAACCAACTGGACTCCGTCGCGAAGAACCTGATTGACCTGGCCGGGCAGTACAAGGGCCACGTCAGCAAGCTCGCCGGGGCGAGGGACGGCACCAAGGCGAACTGGAACGGCGACGACAACGTGGCTTTCATCAACCAGCTCAAGCGCTACGACGACGACTTCACCGCGATGGAGGCGGCGCTCAGGAGCTACGCCGCGCATCTGACGGCAAGCGCGAAGGCATACCGCGCCAACGAAGCCGCGCTGGCCGCCGAAGCGAAAACCAAGAGCCACGGCCTTGGCAACTAAAATTTAGAAAAGGAGGAAACGATCATGGCAGCTGACAAATTGGTGTTTGACTCCGGGCGAATCGCATCGGCGGCGGGCGAGGTCCGCACCCACAACAGCAACCTGGGCAGCACGCTGCAAAGGGCGCTGGACGAGGTGAAGAAGCTTTCGGCCTGGGAAGGCAACGCGGGCAGCACCACCCTAAAGAAGTTCCAGACCCTGGCGCAGAAATACTTCGACACCATGAAGAAGGACGTCGAGTCCTACGCCATCTTCTTGGAAAAGGCCGTGAAGGACTACGGCTCCACGGAGCAGAAGATCACCGGTGAAGCGGCACAGTCCACCGGCTCGTTCTTCAGCTAGGCAATGGCTTTGGCCCCGCCGGGCGGCATGGCTGTCCGGCGGGGATGTGGCACTAATGATGAGATGAAGGGGGGCGGAATGCTCCATGGCGATTGATGTCAACAAGAAGGAGAGAGAGATTGAGATCGCGGCAATATTGAATAAGTTCGCTTACCTGGATTACAACGCGAACAAGGATCCGAAGGACATTATTGGAATCAGGCTGGGAGATTTGCACTCAGATTATGCAAGCACCAGCGCAGCGAGCCTGACGTTAATCAGCACAAGCAGGGACGAAGGATATCCGCCCGAAATGCTGAACGCTTATACGTTCAAGGACGAGGAAACGGGAACCATCTATGTGGCCTATAGGGGCACCGGCGACGGCAAGTGGGTGGATAATGGCAGAGGAATTACCGAGTACAGTCCTATGCAACGGGCTGCGGCAGGCTACTTTGACAAGGTTGTCGAAAATCATAATATTAGCGCAAGCAACAACATTGTCGTTTCCGGCCATTCCAAGGGCGGCAACAGCGCCCAGGTTGCCACGATATTATCGAACAACAGAGCTCTCATTAGCGCGTGTTATTCCATGGACGGGCAAGGAATGTCTGCAGCCGCAATTAAAGAAGCGATGCGGATGTCCGGAATAGCGGATTATAATAGGCAGATCGATAAAATGGTTTCAATTAATGAACTGAATGATTATGTTCATCCTTTGGGAATAGGCATTATTCCCTCATCACAAACCTATACGCTGACCCAGGGTGATCACAATCCATACCAACTTTTCAACAGGGACGGCAGTTTGGCATGGACAAAAGATGCGAATGAGAATATAGTTCATGGTACACCGGGCAATTTGACAAAAGCGATGAATATTGTGAGCAAAGCTGCCCAGTTATTGCCCCTCCCCCTGCAAAGTGCTCTTGCTGTCGACATAATGGGTATGTTTGAATGCTTCAGCGGCTCTGAACACAAGGTTGGAACAGGCCCAAATGATTTCCTTATACAGCTTTATAGTCTTCTCGCTCCACTTATGCCGACTTTTGGTCTTCTTTGTAGGTTTAGCGATATTCAGGAAATCAAGGATTTGTTCGATTTGGCTGCAATGATGAAAGCCGAAATAGCGAATCAAGGACAGGGCGAATCCTCATTTTTTCACGGTGGAGGAGGTATTGCTTTGCCAGCAGGCTCAGGCACAACCACACTCGTCTTCGACTCCGCCAAAATCAAGCTGGCGGTAACTGAGATGCGCAACCACAACAATAGTATGAACGGCACACTGCAAAAGGCAGAGGAAGCGGTGAACCTCCTCGGTAAGGATTGGGACGGAGGTGCGGGTGACGCGATGCGGACACGCTTCAAGCGGCTCGCTGATCGCTTTCCGGTGATATATAAGGACATCAACGAATATGCCGCATTCTTGGAGAAAGCGGTTGCGGCTTATGAACTGACCGAGAAAGAAATAACGGGCAGCGCGGAAACGTCAACAGGCTCGTTTTTCAAATAAACAGACTACAACTAACATAGGGGGTCATACTCATGAAACGCTTCACTTCCATTCTTCTTGCGATTTTGCTGACCTTCGGCGCCATGGCCTCGTTAACGGCCTGCGCCGGCAGTTCCAGCAAGGCGCCCAAGGTGGGCGATTGGCTTACCCAGGTAGAGGACGCTTTCGGCATGTACAGCTACAAGACTGATGAGCCATATGTAGAAGGCATGTCCGCCGATGATCCGTATTTTGCGGCCGCGCAGATCGCCGGCGACTGGGGGCTGCTGCCGCAGGACGGCAAGCTTGACCCCAATGCTCCGCTGACCAATGAGCTTGTCGCCGCGACGCTGGCCAAAACCGTTGGCTTCGAGGACTTCGACGGCATGAGCGACGCGGAAATCGCCAAATGGGCTGCGGAAAACGGCTATCTTGCCAGTGACTACAAGGGCGGGCGCTGGGGTGCGGGCAGCGCGGTTTCGGAGAATGACGCCGAAGCCAGCATTGCCGTGGCGAAGGATATCTGGCTGAACAGAGATTATCCGGCGATGTCAGAAATCGCTTACGCCGAAGGGGTGGTGGAGATTCCAAGCGGTACCCCTGTTACGTATAATGCCGCGACAAACCAAACGATTATTCCTTCGAATGTCAATATTCAACCGGGCGATGTTTATGTTTTACATAATATGCCACCATATGGACGAACTGGGATTTTTATTGCAGACAGCGTACGTTCATCCGGAGGTAGCACCCTGATAATAAATTCAAGCGAAGCCCCGGCGTTTGAAGACGTGATACAAAAGATGGACATCAACGCATCCGTTCCACTCGATTTTAGCAAAGCCATCATTACGGATGTTAATGGCGATTTGTTATATGCTCCCGCAAGGAGTACGGCACCTATGCTTGCGTTTTCAGGAGCACCGTCAGTTCAGTCATTAATGCATGCATCGGGTAATCCAGCTATCAGCAGCATGAAAACCACTGATTTCCCTGTGTCTGGATCAATTTCGCTTCCAGGGGTGAAGGGTTCATATTATTATGATTTCACTTCAGCCGAGCTTGAGGTACAGGTTGACGGCTTTAAGTTTCAGCTTAGTGTTACAGGAGCCGATTATGGCCTCCATCCCCATTATGATAGCGCCCGAAAAGGGCACGAGTGGGACGGTTCCAGATTCACTGTTGATTACGATCAGACGCTCAATGTATCCCTAACAGAAACCGCGTTAACGAGAACCGGGAAGGTGCTATACAATGAAGCGGCAGGCCAGCTTTGGGATGCAGCAAAGGATGCTTTGAAAAAGGCACTAAAGAAAAAAGGGATTAAATTTCCGAAATTGCTAATCCCGTTAGAAGAAGTCGGATTTCCTGGCGAAATAGAAATATCGTTTGGATTGGATTTGGACATTGGAGGCAGCCTTTCTTTTTCAACCTCATCCCATCACCAAATTGGTTTCGATATCATAGATAATAAGCCAAAAATCATCAACGAAAAGAATCCGCCAAGCACCACACTGGATTTCCAGGGAACCATTGAGACCACTCTTTCCGTTACTGTTGCCCTGACTGTTGCAACAATCATCGATTTATGTTCCCTAGTTAATGAAAGGGGAATTGGTGTGGAAGGACAATTGTCGGTATCTTTTGAGTCTGGTGAGCCTGACTTTCCAATCTGCTGTGATGCCAAAGTGTATGCGATACTTGCAGGTTCGATATATGTTGGTCCACAACTCCTCGTGAATATTTTTGAGAATATCTTTGCACTGACAGCCAAACCAAAGTTGAATGACAATATTGAATTGAATTTTGTGTTGTCCTTTGCTGGAGCAAAGCTTGGTCTTACAATGCACCTTGACATTGGCTTCCTATCCGGCCACTACGAGAATTGGCACAAGCAAGACCCTTGCACACGCGGCGACAAAAAGGGCGAGGACGATAACGAGGATGCCAGCACGACCACCGCCCCCAACCAAGCCAAAATTGACGGCAGCCAACTGATCGTGGATTACGGAATACACCTTCCGGAAGGAGAGAGCAGGCAAATCGAGGTGTTTTTCTGGCCGGACGGATGCGATGGATATACGCTGAGCAACCTGGATATGCGTTCGCTTGATTCGTCTGTCGCGACCGTTGACGGAAACGGCAACGTGCGGGGCTTAAAGGTAGGCGAGACAGAAATTACGGTCACAATCAAGGGAGTGGCGATGAGCGCAAAGCGCATTCCTGTGAAAGTCACCGCGAAGGCGCCGGACTCCTTCTTCCTCGGCCTCCCGCTTGACCCGGCTGATTACGCATACATTTAGGGAGAACCGTCATGTTGACCTTCCATTCCTTTACCCATCCCGGCAGCCGCCCGATCAACGAGGACTCCATGGCGGTGCTGGAACGCAATGACAGGCGCTGTTTTGTTGTCGCTGACGGCCTGGGCGGACACGGCAAAGGCGACATCGCCGCGCAGATGCTGATTGAGGCGTTCCGGCGTGAATTCCAAGAGGCTCATGGCGATGCCGAGGCGTTCCTGCGCCGCGCGTTTTCGGCGGCGCAGGATGCCATCCTCGCGGAGCAGCGGGCGCAGCACGCCCGGCAGGAGATGAGGACCACAGCCGTGGCGCTCGTGCTGCAGGAGGGCAAGGCCCGCTGGGGCCATGTGGGCGACAGCCGCCTGTACCGGTTCCGCAAAGGAAAACTGCGGGAACGTACCTTGGACCACAGCGTAACGCAGGCGTTGGCATTGGCGGGCGATATCAAGGAAAAGCAGATTCGCTGCCACCCGGATCGTAATACATTGCTACGGGTGATCGGCGATCCAGAGGGTGGCCTCCGCTACGAGTTGGCGGATGAAGTCCTATTGAGCGATGAGGATGCGTTCCTGCTTTGTACGGACGGTTTTTGGGACTTCATAGAAGAAAAGGCTATGCGCCGGGCTCTTAAGCAAAGCGCCGATGCACGGCAGTGGCTGGAGGCAATGAAACGGGAGGTAGAACAAAACGGCACGGGAGCCGATATGGATAACTACACCGCCATCACGGTGATGAACGAATAGGATGATACGCATGCCCTACGAAGCCGCTACCGCATCGATTCTCGGCACACGGGAGGAACAGCAGGATTACGCCCTTCTTGAGCAGGGGCGCTCCTGTATTTTTGCCGTTGTATGCGACGGCATGGGCGGATTAGAGGCTGGAGCCGCCGCCAGCAAGGCTGCAGCCGAAACCCTGCGGGATCTGTTGGCTGCCAAGCAGCCCGGCGAGCCTGTTGCTTCCTTTTTTCTGCGATGCGTGGATATTTTAGACGAAAGCGTAGTGCGCTTGGGCAGCGGCGCGGGCACGACCATTGTCGCCGCGATCATTATAGGCCTGGATTTATTTTGGCTCAGCATCGGCGACAGCCGCCTGTATTTGCTGCGCGGGGATGAAATCGTACAGGCAACCCGTGACCATAATTACTATTTGTTGCAGCCGGACGCGGAGTCTGGCAAGGGCGAAGCCCTTGTGAGCTATCTGGGCTTGGGTGGCATAGAAATGATGGACATCAATCAAACGCCGTTCCAGCTACAGCCAGGTGATGTTGTCTTGCTTACTACAGACGGCCTGACAAAGTCCCTGCCGGACCATTTGATCCTGCGCCTGCTGCGTAGCGGCAGCACAAAAGAATCTCTGCAAAAATTGCTTGAAGCCGCAACGGAGAACAGCGCAGCACAAGACAATACCACTTGCGTGGTCATACAAATCAAGGGGTTGAAGAACGCCGTATGAAGTTAACAAAATGCGAAAAAAACCTTCATTACTATGACGCGGAGCGCTACGCCGCCTGCCCGCATTGCGCCAAGGCCGAGGGCAATGTGGTCGCAGCCATTGTGCCTTCGCCCGCCGCACCGCCACCAGCCGCGTCCGATCTGCCAGCGGCCAAAGAAAAACACAGCATTTTTTCCCGCAAGAAGAAACCAGCGGGGGAAGTGCCGCACACGAATTCCCTATGGGCGCTGGAGGCAGATGCCGCCGTATCGGACTTGTCTGAGGAAGGCATGCCTGAGGAGGAAGCCGCTGAGGCAGGCCTTGCCGCCGAAGGGCCCGCGCCCTCGCTGCAAACGGTTGTCAATCAGGTGGTCGCGCAAAGCACGGCCGCGCAGGACATGAAGACAGTCGCGTTTTATCACAATGCCGCAGGCTCGGAGCCTGTGGTCGGGTGGCTGGTGTGCGTAAAGGGCGCGTACCTGGGCGAGGGCTTCCCACTCAAGGCCGGGCGCAACAACATAGGCCGCGCCATGGATAACGATGTGCCTCTGGCCCAGGAAATGAGCATCAGTCGGAAATGTCACGCGGTGCTGACATTCGACCCAAAGAAATGCAGCTTTTTTGTCCAACCAGGCGAGAGCAGCGGACTGACTTACCTGAATGAAGAGCTTGTTATGACATTCCGGCCGCTCAAGGCTTACGATAAAATTCAGTTGGGCGAGGCCGAGCTTCTGTTCGCGCCCTTCTGCGGCGACGCGTTCGCGTGGGAGGATTACATTAAGTGAAACGCTGTAACAACTGTTTTGTAGAATACGAGGAGGAATATGACGTATGTCCGCACTGCGGATATGTGGAGGGCTCCCCGGCAAGGGAGCTATACCATCTGTATCCCGGCATGGTGTTGAACGAACGCTATATCGTCGGACAAGTGCTGGGCTTCGGCGGGTTCGGGATTATATACAAAGTATGGGACACCAAGTTGGAAAACATCATTGCCATCAAGGAGTATTATCCCAACGGCATGGTCAACCGTATTCCCGGCACAAAGGAAGTGCGCCTTGTCGCAAAAAGCAAAAAACACATTTTTGAGCACGACCTGACACGCTTCTTGAGCGAGGCGCGCAGCATGGCGCGCTTCAGTGATCACAAGCACATCCTGAATGTGTATGACTATTTCGAGGAAAATGCCACCGCCTACATTGTGATGGAGTTCCTTGACGGCATCACGCTGCACAAGTATTTATCCAGCGATGACGTGGACGCCGCCACCGCCGTTGAAATCACGGAAAGCATCTGCAACGCATTGAAGGACGTCCACGCGGCGGGTATTATACACCGGGATGTCAGCCCGGACAATATATTCCTTTGCACCAACGGCAATGTCAAGCTGATTGACTTCGGCGCGGCGCGCTTTTCGAAGGAGGAAGAGGACAGGGATATTATCCTGAAGCCCGGTTTCGCTCCGCCGGAGCAATATGTGATGGGCGGGGAGCAGGGCCCCTGGACGGATATCTATGGTTTGGGCGCGACGTTCTATTATATGCTGGTTGGTCTCAAGCCAGAGGAAGCTTCCAACCGCAAGGTGAGCGACTCCCTTGCCCCGCCCCATACCCTGCACCCAAATATACCGGAATACCTGAGCAATATTGTAATGAGGGCCATCGCCATCGAACCCGCACTGCGCTTCCAGACAATTGTGGAATTTGAAAAGGCGTTGCAGCAAGAAAAAAGGGTTCTGGCTCCCGCGCAGGAAAAGAAACAGCGGAAAGTTAAACGACTCGTTGGAATTCTAGCGGTGGCGCTGGTTGCTGTGCTCGCGAGCATTGGCTTCTTTGTGCCCTGGTACAGCAATTACACCTATACCCACTTACCTAAAGCGGAAATAGAGATATGGTACCAGCTGCCAGATGATCCTGCGCTGGCTGAAGCAAAGACAAAGGCTATGGAGGCTATCATCGCCGCATTCCAAGAAAAGTATAAAGAAAAGAAAGACAGTCACAAAGTGATTGTTAAGCCGGTTGGAAAATCTCAACTGGCCCTCCGAATGGATCTGCAAAGCGCCGCCGATAAGAGCACGGACTCCAAAAGCCAGATGCCCGCTCTGTTTGAGTCTACGGGAATTGCTGCCGGGTCAAGAATAATGGAAAAGACAAGCCCGCTTGACGGCGCGCTGAAACGGCTGAACGAAGACATTCGGCGGGAAGATAAACCGACGGAGTGTTTGTTTATTGCGGATGCGGATTATCAGCAAGCATTTTCAGCGCGCAGACGCCTACCCACAGGATTTCGTGTGCCGGTATTTTATGTAAACAGGACATTGGTAAACGTCGAATTGCTGACCGGCGATGCAGTACCTGACGCGAAGGCGATGGCGGAAATTCTTGCCGCAAATACGATGTTGCATACCTTCGTTAGTTCGAACCAGGATGTGCGGGCCGCGTTCCGGCTTTGTTTTAAAGACGCGCTCGGTTCTCCCGCGATTCCTCCAGTACCTAATGGAAGAGAATTCTTTCTCAATGGCGAGGCGGCGGCCTACTTCTCCGATACCACGGATTATCCCGCGTTAAAAAGCAATAGCCGCCTGTTTCCCATAGCTGCGGACCGGATCCCCGCTTTTTTCAGCGATTATTGGAGCATCGGCAAATGTGACAAAAAACAGCTGCGCTGCGCTGAGGCTTTTTTGTGTTTTTTACTGACAAATAACGCACAAGCGGAGATGTATTATAAAAGCGGCCGACAGGACACTTTTCCGCTGGAGAAAAAGGCGTTCGAAAGCTATCAGAATCAAAACGCTGTATGGAAGACATTTTTCGGCAAGCAAAACATCCATCTCAAGAACTATACATTTTCACCTAATTTGGAGGATTGAACGATGAAGCGCTGTCTTGGCTGCATGGCTGAATACGAAGAGGAGTACCAAATCTGCCCCGACTGCGGTTACGCGGAAGGCACCGAAGCGGACGAAGGGCTGCATATGGAACCAGGCAGTATCTTGCGGGAGCGTTATATCATTGGCAAGGTGCTGGGCTCCGGCGGCTTCGGCGTGACTTACATTGGTTGGGACGCTTTGCTGGAACGCAGGGTTGCGATCAAGGAATACCTGCCCAGCGAGTTCTCTACCCGTACGCCCGGCCAAACGGAAATCACCATATTCAGCAGCGAAAAGGAAGTTCCTTTTCGCACCGGCATGGCCAAGTTCATCGAAGAGGCCCAACGGCTGGCTAAACTCCAGAACTTGGATGGTGTCGTCCATATTTTTGATAGCTTTGAAAGCAACAACACCGCCTATATCATCATGGAACTGCTGGAGGGTGAAACGCTGAAAACCCTGCTGGAGCGGCAGAAAACCATACCTGTAAAGCAGGCCATTGATATGCTGCTGCCGGTAATGGCCTCCCTGGAGAGGGTTCACGGCAAGGGCATCATTCACAGGGACATCGCGCCGGACAATATTTTTCTCACCAAGGATGGCAATGTGAAATTGATCGACTTTGGCGCGTCGCGCTTCGCCACGACCTCCCACAGCCGCAGCTTGACGGTGATGCATAAACAGGGGTATACCCCCATGGAACAATACGATAGCCGCAATGAGCAGGGATCCTACACGGATGTCTACGCCCTTGCCGCGACACTATATCGCATGATCACAGGGGAAGTTCCGCCGGATTCCATGGAGCGGCTTGCCGCCTATGAAGGCCCCAAGCACAGGGATACCCTGAAGCCTATCGCCCGTTATTGCCCGAAGATCACAACCATTCAGGAAACCGCTATTCTCAACGCGCTGAACATCCGGTTCAAAGACCGCACACCGGACATGGCGACGCTGATGGTGGAACTGACCTCCACGGAGCCGATCAAGCGGCGGCAGGGCAAAATCAAGAAGCTGGATCTTTATAAATGGCCGCTCTGGGCGAAGATCGGCGCGCCTACGGCAGTCGTGATATTTGTTACCCTGATTACCCTGTTTGCCACGGGGGTGCTGCGGTCGGCCGCGAACACAGACGCTGACGTTTTCGAATCGAGCGATGTTTTTATGCCATATCTCATTGGAGAGTCCACCGAGCTGGCGGAGGATGTTTTGGAATTTTGGGGCCTGTTCGGCGTTCCCGTACCTTCGACGGAGCAAACGCAGGCCTATCGGAGCAATGATGTCATCGCACAAAATCCGAAGGAGTATACAATTCTGACCAAAGGGGAGAAAATTGAATATACGTATTATCTATCGTTCGATGAAAAATACTTCAAGCCGGATGCCGATGGGAATTATCTGTTGTTCCCGGTGGAGAACCTTCCGGAGGAAGATGCGCGCGATTATCTTGAGCGGCAGGGCATGAACGTAACCTCGCGGGAAGAACCCAGCGACATCGTGAAAAAGGGGCATGTTATTTCCATGACGCCACTGGGTGATACCACGCAGGCCCCCGGCAGCGACGTGGAGCTAGTCATCAGCAGCGGCGGCGAACAGTTTATGATGATTGACGTGAGCAACCATAAGTTCACATACCAGCAGGCCGCCGACGCGTTGCGGGCATTGGGTCTGGCTGTGGAAAACCCAACCTATGAGCAGCGCTCGGATGTTGCGCCGGGGATCGTGGTAAACCAGAACGTAAAGGCGGGAACGCCTGTTGTGAAAGGCGATAAGGTGCGCCTTACGGTGAGCGCCAGCCCGGAAGAAAAACTGGTTACAATGATATCATTAACCGGAATGACACAGCAGCAGGCAGAAAAATGGCTGAAGGACAACGGCTTGATCCCAAATTCGCAGGACGCCGAAAGCGACCGGCAAAAGGGCACCGTCCTTGACCAGTCCCCGAAGGCGGGGGTGAGCATCAAGGCGGGCACGGCGGTCCTGCTCGCGGTGAGCACCGGAAAGGCGGCTGAAGTTCCGGCGACCGTTCCGCCGACGACCACAACTACTACAACTACCACAACCACAACAACAAGAACGCAAGCGACGATGCCAACAACACAAGTATCGACACCTGGCACTATAGTTACCAGCGCCCCAACGCAGAGCTCTTCCTCGACATCGTCAAGTACATCGACAACGACTACCACTACAACCACCACAACCACCACAACAACTACGGCAACCACCACAACAACTGCGACTGCGGCCCAATATACGGTTTCCTTTGACGGCAACGGAGCCGATTTCAACCATTCCCCGCACACAATGGTTTATGGCGGCACTTTTGCGGTTCCGGACATTTATACAACGCCATGGAGCGGTTCAACGCTTATATTGATGGATGGATTTACGCAAAGCGAGATGGAAGCCATCGCGGTCAAGAAGCAGTTTGTCCGTTGGGAAGACACGGCAACTGGGAGGCCCTATCAACCGAATGACCCCTATACCGTAACAGGGAATTCAACGCTGAGGGCTATTTGGAGCAGTTCACCCATATTGACGCAGAACAATTTGAATATCATCAACAGACTTACAGGCCCAGGTGGAGAACCTATCAGTTGGTATACCCAACCAAATGGCGGTGGATCCCGCGTTACATTCTCTGTCGGATATACAGTGTCGTCCGACATGACTGTTTACGCATATTATTAGGCTCTAACACGGCAACGTGTTGTCAGCATATTTTTGAAGGAGGAGCTCACAAATGAAAAGAAACTGGAACAAGCGGATGCTCTCCGCGCTACTGACGGTATTGATGGTGATACTTATGCTCCCGCTCGGTATCATCTCCGCGTCGGCAGCAGACATGAATGGGCAGCGGGTCAGCTACACCGGCGGTTCACCGAACATTTACTATGACCTCAGCTACACCAAAACCCGCCCGAACAACTCGCAGATGACTTACACGTTTACCGTGAAAACAAGCCTGCCATCTTCCAGCTCCTGGGTGGGAACAGGGTACGTTTTCACAGGCACTTTCACTGTTGGCGATAAATCAGGATCTGTGTCAATCAGGGCATATAGCGACAGCTGGAACGGTGTAGGGCCACATCCAAGCGCAGGCAAAAGCGTAAGTATCACGGTGCCATCCACCGCCGGGAACGCCTCGCAAAACGCGAATTTCAAAGTGACTGTCAGCAACTATAACGGCGGTACCTTCGGCGCGGTAAATAAGGATTTTACCGTCACCAGTTCGCCGCTGCTGACCTCCACGGTGACGTACAACGCCAATGACGGTTCTGTATCGCCCACTTCCGCTACAGTGAACAACGGCTCCGCCACGACCCTGCCCACCCCTACGCGCACGGGATATGCATGCGCCGGTTGGTACACGGCCGCAAGCGGCGGCACAAAAGCAGGCAACACAGGAGCAAGCTATACAGTCAGTTCAAATACGACGCTTTACGCACAGTGGACCGCGAACACCTATACGGCTACCTTCGATAAACAAAGCGGTACCGGCGGGTCAAACAGCGTAACAGCGACATACGACGCCAACATGCCTTCGGCCACCATGCCTACGCGCACGGGATACGGATTTGGTGGCTATTATGACGCTACAAGCGGCGGAACCCAATACTACACTGGCGCTGGCGCATCGGCGAGAACCTGGAACAAAACGAGCGCCGCAACCCTATATGCCAGATGGGCCGCAAGCACCTATACCGTTACCTTGGACAGACAGAGCGGTACAGGTGGGTCCGCCAGCGTTACGGCGACATATGATGCGGCTATGCCCTCTATGGGCACCCTGCCAACACGCACAGGCTACACCTTTGCGGGTTACTACGACGCGACAAGCGAGGGAACGCAGTATTACACGGCTGGCGGCGCATCGGCCAGAACCTGGAATAAAGCGAGTGCAGCAACCCTCTATGCCCGATGGACAGCGGATACCTACACTGTGACTCTTGATAAGCAGAGCGGCACGGGCGGATCGTCCAGCGTGGTAGCGACATACGACGCGAATATGCCTTCCATGGGCGTTATCCCCACGCGAACGGGCTATGTTTTTGCCGGTTATTACGACGCTGCTAGCGGCGGAACGCAATACTACACGGCCACCGGGGCATCGGCCAGAACCTGGAACAAAGCGAATACCGCAACGCTTTACGCCCGGTGGACAGCCAATACCAACACGCAATACAAAGTTGAACGCTACGAGCAAAATGCTGATGGCAGTTATCCCACAAACCCGAGCGCCACCAGCACCTATACTGACGGTACTACGGACGCAAGCAAAACAATCACCGCGCCGACTGTAACCAATTACACCTATGACAGCACTGTGACCGAATCTACTGGCCTGACGCTGACCATCAACGCGGCAGGCACTACAGTATACAAGCTTTATTATAAACGTAACACCGTAAATTTGACTGTCAACACGAACGGCGGTACGAGCGGCACAGCCAGCCAGACAGGGCTTCGCTGGGGCCAGCAGATAACGCTTACTGCGCCCACCCGCGCCACCTACAATTTCACAGGCTGGACTGTGTCCGGTACAGGGGCAAGCATCGTGGGCGATACGTTGACGATGGGTACGGCCAACACAACAATTACGGCTAACTGGATCCAGGCTGGTGTGCAATACAAGATCGAAACCTATCGCCAAAACGCGAACGGAACATATCCAACAAGCCCAACCAGTTCCGAAACAAGCTACGAAGTCGCAAACACCTCCAAAACAATTACCGCATCGCCTATCACCAACTACACCTATGATGGCACAGTCAGCGGCTCTACCGGCTTGACGCTGACCATCAACGCGGCAGGTACCACCGTATTCAAGCTTTACTACAAGCGCAGCACATTTAACCTCACAGTCAACGCAAACGCAGGTAGCGGTGGTAGCGGCAATCAAACCGGGCTGCTCTGGGGTTCGACTTATACGCTGACGCAGCCGACGAGACAGGGCTATACCTTCTCTAGTTGGAGCGTTTCGGGCGCAGGGGCAAGCATTTCCAGTAATGTGGTAACAATCGGTACAGCGGATACCACCGTCACGGCGAACTGGACGGCCAACACCAATACGGCATACAAAGTCGAGCAATACTATCAGGCCGCAAACGGGACCTATCCTTCCACGGCAAGCGCCACCAGCAGCTATACTGACGGGACGACCGCCGCCAACAAGACAGTCACGGAGCCAACCGTGACCAACTACACCTATGACAGTACAGTTTCCGGCTCGACCGGCTTGACGATGGTTATCAATGCGGCAGGCACCACGGTATTCAAGCTGTACTATAAGCGCAATACATTTAACCTCACAGTCAACGCAAACAGCGGCACGGGAGGCAGCGGCAACCAAACCGGGCTGCTCTGGGGCTCGACGTTTACATTGACTCCGCCCACGCGGCAAGGGTATACCATCTCAAGCTGGAGCGTATCGGGTGCGGGGGCGAGCATATCCGGCAATGTGGTCACGATAGGCACAGCAGCCACGACCGTTACGGCGAACTGGACGGCAAACACGAACACGCAATATAAGGTAGACCGCTATTATCAGGAGGCGGACGGAACTTATCCTGTTGGCGCAAGCGTTACCAATACCTATAGCGACGGTACGACGGCGGCCAACAAAACCGTAACCGCTCCCGCAGTCACGAATTACACCTACGACGGAACCATTGCCGACTCCACCGCGCTGACATTGACAATCGCCGCGGACGGCAGCACTGTCTTCAAGCTGTATTACAAACGCAATACTTTCAATCTAGCCATTGACAAAAATGGCGGCACCGGCGGTATCGGCGATCAAACACTTCGCTGGGGACAACAGTTGACGTTAACCCCATCTCCAACGAAAACCGGTTATACGGTAACAGGCTGGCAGGTGATCAGCGGAACAGGCACGGTGGTGGAAAGCAATACCCTGACTATGGGAACCAGCAACACCACGATCAAAGCTGTATGGACGGCCAACATCTATACGGTGACATTGGACGCGCAGGGCGGTGATTTTGACGAGTTGGACCCCACTATTGACCCGTCTATCCTTACCGTAACATATGGCGGCACCTATGCCAATGGAAACGGCTCCGCGCTTCCGATCGCAACACGAAAGGGCTATGCCTTTGACGGATGGTACACGGCTATCAATGGCAGCGGAAGCAAAATTCTCCCCACCACTTCGGTTGCGATTACCGTGAATCAAACGCTGTACGCGAAATGGCTGCCCAACAAGAACGTAACGGGTTCTTTTACAGGCCCCGATGGTGCCTCTGTAAACGCGATCGTCGAGGGCGAACCGACTGAAACCTTTGATACGCTGTCGGTTCGGTTCATCGCCTCGAATAACAGACAGGGCTTCCCCAATGAAGTGCAGGATGAAGTCAACCCGCTGTTCGAAGCTTCTTTGCTCAGAAGCGGCGTACAGGTGGAACCCGCGAAAGTCGTTACTGTAAGACTTCCGTTTACGCGCGGCGGTTCAAGCGCAGTAGGACAGGAGATCATAGTTCTGCATTTTGACAAGCAGAAAAACCAGATGGACTCTATCATTGCAACCACAGTGAGAATTAGCAGCAAGACCTATCTGGAGTTTACGGCGGAGCAGCTTGGCTACTTCCAGCCTAAATACAGTCTGGCATTCTATGACAATAAAATATACCAGCAGGCGAAAGAAAGCGGAGTCGGAAGCTCGCCGGATCCATTGCTGGCTATTCAGATGAATTCAAATGACAGCTACCAACTAAGGGTAGCCGACGGCCGCGCGGATTATACTTGGCCGACAAGCACACCATTGGTATCCTTTGCTCCACTTGACGACGCGAGAGGCGAAGCATATGCATTGACTACCAGCCAGTCAGCCGCTGAAACCAAAGTCAGTATTAGGGTTACGGATCAAAACGATGTGATCGGCATCTGCACACTCACCATTCTGCCGCAGGCCGCAATTATTCCCACTGGTGTTACGCTGGACAAGACAAGCGTGACTATTCTGAATGAAACCACGACCCAATTGGCAGCGACTGTGGCGCCGAATGACGCAACCAACAAAGCTGTCACCTGGAAGAGCAGCAACACTAGTGTGGCGCTTGTGGACAGCGATGGTATTATTTCCGGGGTTGGCGTAGGCTCGGCCACGATCACGGCCACAACCATCAGCGGCGGCAGGGTAGCTACCTGCACAGTTACAGTGCAGAATGAGGTGTTGCCGACAAGCGTAACGCTCAATCAGACAAACGCAACTCTGAACATTGGCGGATCACTCCAGTTGTCGGCAACGGTGAACCCCTCCAACGCGACGAACAAAAACGTGACGTGGAGCAGCAGCAACGCATCCGTTGCTTCGGTAACCGCAACCGGGCTTGTCAATGCCACGAGCATCGGCATGGCGACAATTACCGTGAGAACCGAACAGGGGGATAGGACGGCAACCTGCACCATCACGGTACGCGCAAACACGAGCACTCTGAGTGGACGTATTATAGAACTTGAAACTGTTTCGAACAACAATTATACAGAAGCGAGTTGGAACGCATTCCAAAGCGCGTTGCAGGCCGCCCGGAGTGTCAGGGACAACCCAAGCGCAACACAAGGGCAAGTCAACGACGCTTTGTCTGCGTTGAATGCAGCCTATAACGGAATTACGACACGCGCGGAAACCAGTGTCCTGAATAATCGAATCAGGGAGCTTGAAACGATTCCGAATAAAAACTACACGGAAGCAAGCTGGAACGCATTCCAAAGCGCGTTGCAGGCCGCCCGGAATGCTAGGGATAACCCAAACCTAACACAGGGGCAAGTCAACGACGCTTTGTCTGCATTGAATGCGGCCTATAACGGTTTAACCCCAAACAAGAAGTACATAAGCTTGTGGGGGAAAGAAACCAGGTATGAGTCCAACTTCCTCAACTGGCTGCTGTGCATCCTTTGCTTCGGCTGGATCTGGATGGCTTTTTAAATTCACTGTGCCGCAGATTGCTGGGCAGGCAACTCGTGTTTACCTGCCCAGCACATGAGAGACAACTGGCATGTATCTCTTTCATTTCGTAAATTCTCACTTTAAGTTCCACCGTTGGATAGGGTGGAGGTAAACCTGAGAAATGCGTGGAAATTAGTGCGAGAAGAACGGCGCTTAGCCTGTGAAGAAAGCTAGAAGAGCAGTGAAGAGGGGCTAAGCAGGGGTGCGCCGCAGAAAAAGGCAAGGGGAAACAGCTCCGGGAAGGGGTCTTCTCAGAGTAAGTTCCACAGTTGGGGAAATTAGTATGGGAAAAATTCTTCGTAGTTTTGGGGGCGTCTAAGTTTGAGGAATCGCTAGTTAACGGAGTAGTTTAGGTGACTGGATAACTTCGGCTGGCGGGATGAAGCGAACGCCCAGAGCGGCGGCGGCATCGCGGCCAAAGAGGAAAGCAAAGACCTCGAAGGGAGATTTGCCGCCCAGGCTCTTGCGTTTGACGCCGTTGACGTGTGAAAAGATGAGGTTGACGGTATCCTGCGAAAAGTCGTCGAAGGAGGAGCCTGCGGGAACGATGTCACGGAACATGGTGTGGTTCTTCTCGCAGTACGGCTTCTGGCTGGAGCGGTAGGGGTCGCAGAAAAAGAGCAGGGTTTCCCTGGCTGTCAAACGCCCGGTGCTCCAGCGGCTGCGATACCAGGTGCCGCTTCACCTCTTTGGATACGGTTGTCTGATCTTTGCCGATCCGCTGCCCGATGGCCTTGAAGGTCATCCCGTGATCCAGGCACCCCTGGATTTCCTCCCGTTCGTCAAGAGTCAGGTGCTTGTGTTTCTTCGTAGTTTTGTCCGGCATGTCTTTCTCCTTCTCGAAGAATTTTTCCCGGACTTAATTCTACCGATTTTTTCCTCTCACACAAAATTCCACCGCCTCGTCCACGGTGGAACTTAAAGTGAGAATTTACTATCTCTTTCATTTGCGATTATGTTATTGACAATTCAAATGCGCAGTGATATACTTGAACGCAGCAAACCAAGATAATAAGGAGTTATTTATGCTGGACGTAACCCAACTACAGCAACTGAAGAGAACCAACATCAGCCAGAACCACGAGAAAACAAAGGAGCGTGTCACGGCGCTTTGGCATGGCCTGAAGATCAAGCAGAAACAGGCCATCAGGGAACTTGCCGGCACGACAGCACAACCCATCTACAGGACGCAGGAAACGGGCAATATCTCTGCCAGAATGACGCTTGCCTTTGCGCAGTCCCTGGGGGTAAGCCCGGCTTATATCACAGGCGAAGCAGACGAACCCGGGGAGTGCACCGAAGTTGCCATCCGCGATCTGCTGCTCAAATACGGTTACCGCGCACTTGTCGCGTCAATGGAACCGGTCAAGCGCAAATATGAACGGCACCCAAAGACTGAGCAGAAAGAAGCACCTGCGGAGGTTATCACAGACGAGGAAGCTCCGGCCGATGAATCGCAGTCAGAACCCGTCTCGCAATTGCCGCCCGGCAATGACGCGCTAACAGCCGAGGACCTCCAGAATTTGATTTTTGCCCTGTACGTGCAATCAAAAGCGGGGATTGCAACCGCAAAGGAAAAGCTGGATCGGATCAAGCTGATCATGCTCTCATAGGAGCGTTATTGCCTTTCGTAATCCCACCGGCTGCGAATCTGAACCCCATTAGCTTTCAGAAGCCGGTTGATTGCCGACGCGCTAACATCGTACTGTTTTGCTATCTCATCCATGAAGTGTCCTTCCTCGTAAAGCACGATAATACTGTGTACCGTTTCCTCTGACCTGATCTTACTGCGGCTTACCGCTATGCCATGCCTTTTCAGTTGAGCGGTAATGGTGTGGCGGTCGCAATCGTATTCCTCCGCGAGCTGGTTAGCACTTTTCCCATTCTGGTAGGCGCGGATAATTTGGGCGATTTCTTTCTTGCTGAGGTGCTTCTGGATTTGCCGCGTTTGCCTTACGACCGTTTCGCCTTCATCTGAAATAAAGGTTGCGGCTGTATTGACAGGAACATCTTTATGAGCTATAATATTTTTGATCGGGAGATCCGTTTTGGCGTGGTGTTTGTGCGCGAGTATCCTGTCCCAATTGTTTGCTTCAGGTGTATCTAGGTCCACCATATATAAGGACATAGTTTGAAACAATCAAATTATGTCCTTATAAATTTGGATAGTATGCGTTGCGTTTGGATTGTATGCATACTATCAAACGGCCCGAAAAATGCCGATATACAAGGGTT
>Ga0268262_10001563_pt1 | contig 28104 bp, 26 predicted proteins | sample TergutNc150P3_FD_190354 | JGI IMG/M metagenome (GOLD analysis project Ga0268262, IMG submission 190354) | Nasutitermes corniger P3 segment gut microbial community from laboratory colony in Florida, USA - Nc150 P3 (SPAdes) (version 2) | ecosystem: Host-associated > Arthropoda: Insects >... | reverse complement strand
GAGATTTACAACCAGACAATTTCTTCCATGGATACTGTAATTGATGAAATGCGGAAATTCCGCAGTATAAACGCTGATGGAATTGAATTATATGAAAAAAACGTAAAACTTGAGGAAACATTGGCGGAAATGCAAAAAACCGTTGACGCTTTCAATTCAGGCAGTACAACTCAAACGCGCCGTCTTAAAGAGCTTGAAGATTCTGCCGCTTCTCTGCGCACATCCGTTGTCTCTCTTGAATCAAATGTAGCGGAAAAAAACAAGGCTATATCATCGCTGGAGACTGAAAAATCACAGCTAAATAAGACTGTTACAGACCTTCAGGCAGCCAATACAGCCCTTCAGGCGACAAATACCGCGCGCGACCAGGAAATTACAAGGCTTAGAAACCAGCTTGAAACAATCCGCCAGCTTATGCAGGAATAAGGTTCATTTGGTTTTCATAATTTCAACGCCGTCCCAATTCGGCGGAGGCGGGTTAACGGCGTAATCTTCGCATCTTTTAAACATATTTTCTGCGTTAAAATCGCCGGGCAGTATGTTTAAAGCTTCTTTAAACTTTACGGCAGCTTCCCTAAACTGGCGGCTATAGTAGAGTTTCATTCCGGCGTTATGCAAGGGCCACGCTTTCTGTTCTGAAGCGGTCAACCCTTTCTTTACGGTAAATATTCTTACTCCCCTGGTTTTGCCCTTTACGGCGACCATATCAAGGAGTCTGTAACTCAACCCTGTGTTAGGTGAACTTTTACGCAGTTCTTCAAAAAGATACTCGGAAATTAATAATTCTGAATGATATGTCTTGGTCAGTCCCTCCATGCGGGAAGCGAGATTTACGGCGTCTCCTATTACCGTATAGTCCATTTTTCTTTCGCTGCCTATATTCCCGACTGTTACCTCTCCGTAATTAAGGCCTATTCCGATTTTAAATTCGCACTTGCCTAATTTTCGCTGGTTTATGTTGAAAGCGGTAACCGCGTCTATCATTTCAAGCCCTGATAATACCGATTGTAATGCGTCATCCTGGTGTTTTTCCGGGGCTCCCCAGAACGCCATTATCGCGTCGCCGATATATTTATCTACAATGCCGTTTCTTTTGTAAATAATATCTACTTGCCCCGAAAAATAACGGTTCAACGAATTTACAAGCTCGTCCGGGGGAAGCCCTTCCGAAATTGTCGTAAAGGAGCGAATGTCAGAAAAAAGAATAGAAAGCTTTCGGTTGTCGCCTACAAGCATTTTTTCAGGCGAGGCAAAAAAACGTTCAATGACATCGTTAGGAACATATTTCTGGAAAATGCGGCGGATACGTTCTTCTTTTTTTCCGGCGAGGACTGCGTCAAACGCGTAATGTTTTATCTGCCTGTATGCGTTGTCAAGTTCTCCCGTCATTTTGTTAAATGTCATAGCCAGGATTCCGGTTTCATCGCGGTATTCGGCTTCAACTCGCGATGAAAGGTCTACGGTTTCGATTATTTTGTCCATAGTTTTTACAATCCTGGCAAGGGGATTTGTAAGGCTGCGAGTAATAAATATTAACAGGAGAACAGCGGCTATGACTGAGACGCACAGGGTAATGACAGTCTGCTCCGCTATGTTTTTCGCGTCACGGTAAAAAACCTGTTCCTTTTCAGTTATTAATATAAACCAGTCAAACGGCGTAAAGTAAAAAGACTGGAAAATTCTTTTTTCTCCGCCGATAACGGCGGTTTGAAGCCCCTGTTTTTCTTCAAGCAGAAGCTCAAGGAGAGGCTCTTTTTCTTCAGGCGAAAGTCCGGGATCAGTGCTTGCCATCGCGACAGAGCCGCTTTTATCAACAGCGAAAATAATTTCAGAATTACTTAAAATTATACTGCGAGCGTAATTTTCAACCGCTTTTTTCGCGGCTTCAGTCATGTCAGGTTTTCCGGCGTAGTTATTTTCCACAAGAAGCGACCATTGGCTGTCGGTAAATTTTTCAAGTTCTCCCAGTTTAAAGCTTAAAAGCTGGCGGGCAAGGCGCGTAACGCCGTTTACGGCAAGAAAATATGACGCTGTTTCCGCGAGGGCCAGGGGAACAATAATCAGGGGCAGGACAACAAGGAACATTTTGTAGCGAATTTTCATTTTTTCACTATAAAATAGAAAAATAAAATTCTCAAGAGAAAATATTATTTTACCGATATAGAAAATATGAAACGTTATAATATTAAAGCTGCTGTATCGGGTAATAAGGAATACATTGATATTCTGAAAGAGACGGATAACGAATATCTTGTTCGTTTTATACGCGACAATAACGGAAATGTAAAAACAACAGAAGAAACCATAACAAAGCATCTTTTTAATATCTGTGTACAGACAGGGTATTTAAACCCGGCCGAATATTCGGTAGCCTGATCGCGGGTAAACAACAAAGCCGCGTTTAAGTGCCGGTTAAAAACTCTGAATGGTTCAACGATTCAAACTTTTGGGAGCGATTTGCTCCCATTATGTTTGATGAAGCGCATTGGAAAGAAGTTCCGGCTGTTACCGACGGAATTACCAATCTTGCCGGCATGGATCTGTACGGCGAAAATCCCAATTCGTTAAAATCACCGCCTAAAGTTCTTGATATTTGCTGTGGGTTCGGCAGGATAAGCGCCGAGCTTGCCCGCATGGGTTACGAGGTTACAGGCGTCGATATTACGGAAAGTTATTTAAAAACCGCCAAAGAAGAAGCATCGTACGAAAACCTTGAAATTGAATATATTCACTCGGACGCCAGAAAATTTACAAGGCCTGAAGTTTTTGATCTTGCTTTAAATCTGTACAATTCATTCGGTTATTTTGAAAGTCAGGATGACGACTTGCGCCTTGCGCGGAATGTCTATAATTCATTGAAAAAGGGCGGCTGCTTTATTGTAGATATTTTCGGAAAAGAAGTAGCAGTCCGGGATTTTGTTGAATCCGAGTGGTTTGAGCGCGCCGGATTTATGGTGTTAACAAAATACAAAGTTTTGGACTCATGGACATTTCTCCACAACCGGTGGATACTAATCAAAGACGGAAAAAAATACGAAAAAACTTTTTCTTACAGGCTTTATTCGGCAGTGGAGTTAAAATCACTGCTTTTGGAAGCCGGTTTTTCCAAAATAGACAGCTACGGCGAATGGGACGGCGCTCCGTATGATCAATACGCGAACAGGCTTATTGTTGTAGCGAGAAAACTGTAAACATACCCGGAGATTTTATGGCAGATATAAGTTACGCGAGTTTTGAAAAACTTGAATCCTTCATGAAGGATGTTTTTATAAAAGTAGGAGTTCCTTCTGAAGACGCGGCAATTTGCGCGGAAATACTGATAGAATCCGACAAGCGCGGAATTGATTCGCACGGAGTCGGCAGGTTTAAGCCGATTTACATTGACAGGATCAGGGACGGTATTCAAAACCCTGTTACCGATTTTGAGGTTGTAAAAGATTACCTCGCGACTGCGGTAATAGACGGCCATGACGGAATGGGTCATGTTATCGGCAGGAAATCAATGCGAATGGCGATTGACAAGGCCAAAAAATACGGGCTTGGCATGGTAGTTGCGCGTAATTCCACCCACTACGGCATTGCGGGCTACTACGCTACTATGGCCGCAAAGGAGAACATGATCGGCATCACCGGAACAAACGCGCGCCCTTCAATCGCCCCTACGTTCGGGATAGACAATATGTTAGGCACAAATCCGCTGACAGTCGGCATTCCCACAGACGAAGACTTCCCGTTTGTGCTTGACTGCGCCACTTCTGTTTCTCAGCGCGGTAAAATTGAGCATTACGACCGTATCAATAAAAAATTACCGGAAGGTTGGGTAATAAACCGGGACGGTACAAGCGAAACAGACGCGGCGAAAGCCCTTGAAGGCCTTAACAAAGATACCTGCGCTCTTGCTCCTCTTGGAGGGCTTGGCGAGGAAGGAGCAGGCTACAAAGGTTACGGTTACGCTACAGTGGTTGAAATTTTAAGCGCCGCCTTGCAGCAGGGACAGTTTTTAAAAGCACTTAACGGTTTTGACAAAGACGGCAAAAAAGTTCCTTATCATCTTGGGCATTTTTTTATGGCAATCGACATCAATGCGTTTACGGAACCTGACAAGTTTAAAAAAACAACGGGCGATATTTTACGTTCTCTTCGTTCTTCGGCGAAAGCGCCGGGACAGGAGCGTATCTACACTGCCGGTGAAAAAGAATACCTTGCGTGGCTTGAGCGGAAAGACAAAGGAGTTCCGCTTAACGACAGTCTTAAAAAAACAATAAGCTCTCTTATTGATGAATATAAGCTTGATTATCAGTTTGGTTTTTAATTGAAATAATTAATGCATGGCGGTATACTTATAACGGAGGTATACAATAATGGGGAAAAAGACATATTTTATAAACGGAAAATATTACATAGTTGATGATGAAACAGGCGAAATAAAAAGTGTAACTATAAATGACAATCAGAACATTCCGGTTGATGATCTTAAACAGTTGGTAAAAATTTTGGCAACTGAAAAGAAAGAATGATAGAAAATACGGGATAACAAGGTAAATCATGGCTAAGTATGTTCTTTCGCTTGATCAGGGGACAACAAGTTCAAGAGCTATTTTATTTGACCGCGAACAGAACATTGTCGCTACAGAACAAAAAGAATTTACACAGATTTATCCGCGGGAAGGCTGGGTTGAACATGACCCGATGGAAATTTTTTCTTCCCAGTACAATGTAATGGTCGATCTTTTATCTAACGCGAAAATAAACGTAAAAGAAATTGCCGCTATCGGTATTACAAACCAACGGGAAACAACGGTACTTTGGGATAAAAACACAGGGCTTCCGGTTTACAACGCTATCGTGTGGCAATGCCGCAGAACTTCAGCGATTGTAGACGCCCTTAAAGCAGCCGGGCTGGGTGATCACATAACAAAAACAACAGGCCTTATACCGGATGCTTATTTTTCGGGGACTAAAATAAAATGGATACTGGACAATGTTGAAGGTGTACGTGAAAAAGCAAAAAAAGGCGAGGTTCTTTTCGGTACTGTTGACACCTGGCTAATCTGGAAACTTTCGGGCGGAAAGGCTCATGTTACCGATTACACAAACGCGAGCCGCACAATGATCTTCGATATTAACAAACTTGACTGGGACGAAAAGCTCCTTGAAGCTCTTGATATTCCCCGCGCTATGCTTCCGCAGGTAAAACCGTCGGGCGCGATTTTTACCACCGCGAATATTGAAGGCGTTGAGATTCCAATCGCAGGTGTAGCGGGCGATCAACAAGCAGCGCTGTTCGGTCAATGTTGTTTTGAAAAGGGTGATGTAAAATGCACTTACGGGACGGGTTGTTTCCTTTTGATGAACACAGGCTCAAATTCTGTAAGGAGCGTGAACGGGCTTTTAACTACCATTGCCGCCGGTTTTAGCGTACAGTACGCTCTTGAAGGTTCAGTCTTTACGGGCGGCGCTGTTATTCAATGGCTGCGGGACGAATTGCGCCTAATTACCGACAGCGCGGACAGCGAGTATTTTGCTTCCAAAGTCTCTGATACAGGCGGTGTGTACATTGTTCCGGCATTTACGGGACTTGGCGCTCCGTATTGGGATATGTACGCCCGAGGCTGCATAACAGGTATTACAAGGGGAACAAAAAGCGCCCATATCATAAGGGCGGCGCAGGAATCGATAGCGTATCAGGTTATGGATCTTTTACACGCTATGGAAAAAGACCTTAATTATTCATTTTCGGAATTAAAAGTTGACGGAGGAGCGGCGAGAGATAAATTCCTCATGCAATTTCAATCTGATATTTGCGATATTTCCATTGTGCGTCCTGTTATCCGGGAAACTACCGCTCTTGGCGCGGCTTGTCTTGCGGGAATTACAACAGGTTTCTGGAAAGACATAGACGAAGTAAAAAATCGCTGGCGGAGCGATGTTGTTTTTAAGCCGGAAATGGAAGCTGAACGACGTGAAAGACTTGTCGCCGGCTGGCACAAGGCAGTGAGCAGAAGCTTAAACTGGATAGATAAATAGCGTATTGATCAAATCTGTTTATTTATTTAAGATGAAATTAAGTAAATAATCATGAAATATTTCAATTCTGCGAATCTTGCTGTAATTACCTGTCCCGGTGGAGAAGTTTTCGCGGATGAAGTCGTTGAACACCTTAACGTTAAATACCGTCAAAGCCGCAAACATACTGTTGAGGATCTTTGCAAGCATTACAATATAACTCCCGAACAAGCGTCTTTACAAATTGACATTATTAACAGAATTGTAGTCCGCGGAATGTCTTCGCACAGCAGCAGCGACAACGGTACATGTAAGCCGTTCAAAGTTTCCGTAAAATTTACGCTGTTTCCGAACGGAGAGATAAAATCCGAAATAGAAGAATCAATTCGTGGCAAGGATGTATATATCTTTCAGGATGTTGAAAACCGCTATCCTGTTAAATTTTCAAGTGGTCAAGTTAAGAATCTTTCCATAAACGATCATTTAATGACAGTTTTTGTTACGATTGACGCGGCTAAACAGGCCGGTGCTGAAAGGATTACTCTTGTAATACCGAATTACCCCTATGCAAGGCAGCATAAGGCAAAGGGCAGGGAAGGCCTTACAGCAAGCCGTATCGGAAAAATTTTCGAGAGTCTTGGGGTAAACCATATCATTACTCTTGATATTCATTCCAGGGACATTATTAACGCTTTTAATAAAATACGTCTTGAAAACCTCCACGCAAGTTATCAGATTATTCAAACCCTGTATAAAATGGACGGTATTCTAAATGATGATTTTGTTGTTGTTTCACCTGATACGGGAGCCGTGGACAGGAATAAATTTTACGCGTCCGCCTGTAAAAAACCGCTCGCTCTTTTGTATAAGGAAAGGGATTATTCAAAAATCAGCAAAGATGCTTCACAGACAAACATTTCCCAAATACGCCTTCTCGGAAATGTAAGGGATAAAACTGTTTTTATGGCGGATGACATGCTTGGTACCGGCGGAACCCTGATAAAGGGCATGAGGCACCTTAAAGAAAACGGCGCACGCAGGATTATATGCGCGATAAGCCTTCCGCTCTTTTCGGGAGACGCTATTTCGCATTTTGACGAAGCTTATCGGGAAGGGCTTTTTTACCGTATTATCGGGACTAATGCTGTTTATCAGGAAGAAGTGGTAAAGCGGGAATGGTACATTAATGTGAATATTTCGCGTCTTTTTGCGCATGTTATTTCCCGTCTGCATCAAAACCAGTCGGTTTCACATCTTTTAGACAATGCCGCTATTATCAACCGCCTGCTTTCCCAGACAGTTATCCCTGAGCCGCAGCATGAACTCCCCTTTGTCAGTAACGGCGAATGAAAATATTTGCTCTTCCGACGGAAAAGACAAATCCGGCTGTATTTTTTGACATGGATTGTACTCTTTATACCCATGATGAATACGCGTTAAGCCAGATTGATTTACCTGTTATGCGTCTTGCGCAAATGCGGGGAAAGTCATTTGAGCAGATGAAAAGCGAAGTTGCCGAATACAGAAAAACCTGGGCGGATACCCATAACGGTGAATCCGTCAGTCTTGGAAATATATTTTTATCGTTTGGAATTTCCATAAAAGATATGGTCCGTATGCGTGAAGAATTATACCGTCCCGAAGATTATCTAACGGAAGACAAACAGCTTCGTTTAACGCTTGCGCGGCTTGCGTCCCGGTACAAACTTGCCGTAGTTACCAATAATCCCGTTTCTGTAGCGGTCCGTACCCTTACGATTCTCGGCGTTAATGACATTATTGTTAAAATTGTCGGACTTGATACTTGTTATTTATCAAAACCCGATAAGGAAATTTATTTAAAAGCGGCGCAGCTATGCGGCGTTTCGCCGAAGCAATGTATTTCTGTGGGTGATCGTTACGATATTGACTTAGCCGTTCCCCTTGAGCTTGGTATGGGCGGAATTCTTGTCGATGGAGTTAAAGATGTTTATTCTCTTTCTGATATTTTATTATAAAGAGTAAGTTGTCCGGAAATATCGTAGCAATTAATATGCCGAGCTGTGATACGCAATTTCCGAACAGCTCACTTTTGTTATTTTTTTGTTTTTATTTTGGGTTTTGCCGTTTTTTTCTTGGCGGCAGGTTTGGCATTAGCCTTTTTCGCGGGAACTTTTTTGGCGGCAGTCTTGGGCGCGGCTTTCTTTCTTTGTTTTGCGTATTTTCGATTTAAGTCTGTCTGGTATTCGCAGCAGTCAGCGCAAAGGGTATAACCTTTTTTTACTTTGCCGCCGCAGCGGGGGCATTTTCCCTTAGCGATACGGGCATTGTACCGTTCTTTTCTCTGTTGGTTGATTTCATCTCTGTGCGCCTCACGGAATTTTCTTTGTCTTTCTCTGTTTGCTAAACGTGTTTTTGCGTCAGTCATTAAAATACTCCTTATACTGTTTTTTGATTTTATTTTTTAAGTATAGTATATAATTATTTTTTTGTATATAGTAAAATTTATTAATGTCTTTTTTTTATAAGTTTGATCCCAGAGCGAAGTTATTTTTTGTCATGGCGTTTACAATACTTATTTTTTTTATTGACAAATTTCTTATTTCTGTTTGCTTGATGTTTTTACTTTTTATTATTCATCTTATAGCAAGAATTCCTTTTCCGGGATTTAAAAATATTCGGAATCTTTCAATGTTAGCGTTATTTATAATATGTATGCAGACTCTTTTCGTTTCCGGTCATAATATTATTAATCCGTTTCTTTTTGGTATGGTTTCATTAAAATGGGAAGGTTTTTATCTCGGACTTTTAGTTGTCTGTCGGCTGATATCAATACTAATTCTTTTTTCTGTTTTTTCAAAAACTACATCGCCATACAGTCTTGCCGCGGCTCTTAATACGCTTGGCCTTAACTATCGCGCCGCTTTTACAATAACGTTTAGTCTCAACCTTGTTTCACATTTCAGGGAAGAAGCCTTTGCTGTCATGGACGCGCAAAAATTACGCGGCATGGGTTCTTTGGAGAAAGGCGCATTCTTTTCAAGGGTTAAAGCCTGGTCAGGTATTGCCCTTCCCCTGATGTTAGGCGCAATGCAAAAGGCGCAAAACTCGGCAATAGCGATGGATTCACGCGCTTTCGGCGCCTATAAATCAAGAACATGGCTTGAAAAGCCCAAAATGAAGGCAGTTGATGTCGTTTTTGTTTTTTTTATTGTTTTTATTACCGCAGGGTTTCTGTTTATAAATTACGGAAAAGGTTTTTGGTTTCTGTGCCCCGGCAAATAATCAATATAGAAAATGTATATTATTCCTATCCTCAAAAATCCAGTAACCGGGAAAGAAAATATTCACTGGAAGGAATAAGTCTTTCCGTTTTGGAAGGTGAATTCCTTGCTGTTATGGGAGAAACAGGGGCCGGAAAATCCACCTTATGCAGGTTGTTAAACGGTATTATTCCGCATTTTTACGGAGGGCATTTATCGGGAACTGTTACGGTAGACGGTGAACGTACTGATGAATCCTCTGTCGCGTGTCTTGCCTTAAAAGTGGGAATGGCGCTTGATGATCCCGAAGCCCAGCTTTTTACGTCATCGGTACGCAATGAAGCCGCGTTTGGTACTGAGAATCTTCTTTTCCCTGAAAAAAAAATTGAAGAAAGAGTAAGATACGCTCTTCACGCAGTCGGTCTTAAAGGTTTTGAAGACAGACAACCTATGACGCTTTCAGGCGGCGAGAAACAGCGCCTTGTCATAGCCGCCGCGCTTGCCATGAACGCCAAAATTCTTGTTTTGGACGAGCCTCTTTGCCGCCTTGATCCGGACGGAGCGGCACAGGTAATGTCGATTCTTGGCGAATTAAGAGACAAACATAAAATAACAGTTATAATGACAGCTCACAACAGTAAAAAAATGCTTGAGTATGCGGACAGAGTCTGTATTTTAAAGGAAGGGCGTATTGCCTGTTGCGGTGAAGCTAAAAGTATTTTATCTAACCGTACATTACTTGAGGAAAACGGTATTCAGCCGCCTGATGAAGCGGATGTTTACTCTGTTTTTACTGAAAAGGCTGACTATTATAAAAAAACTGAAACAAATATACCTGCGATAGAAATAAAGGATTTTTCATTTTTTTACAAACCGGAAAATCCTGTTGCGGAAAAGATAAATTTAACTATCGCGGAAAACGACTTTATTGCCTTGATTGGGCATAACGGCTGCGGCAAAACTACGCTTTTAAAAGGAATTACAGGACTCTTAAGACCAGGAACAGGCTGTATTTTTATCCGCGGTAAAAATACACGTGAGCTTTCTGTCTCGGAAATTTCAAAAGAGGCAGGTTTTGTAACACAAAACCCGGACAATCAGCTTTTTACGGATTCTGTTTACGATGAAGTCGCTTTCGCCCTTAAAAACGCCGGACTTTCAAAAGAAGAAATAAAACAGCGAGCGGAAAACGCTCTTAATATGGTAGGTCTTAAAGACATGACTCTTTTTCCTCATGCTTTAATCAAGGCTGATCGTACAAGGTTAGTTTTTGCCTGTGTTATAGCAATGGGCTGCAGAATAATTATTCTTGATGAAGTTGATGTCGGTCAGGATTATACAGGCAGTATAAAAATTATGAATATAGCAAACGAGCTTTATTCAAAAGGCTTTACTATTATTTTTGTTACTCATAATATGTCATTGGTATGTAAATACGCGCAAAGATTGATTATTATGGATAAAAAAAGGATAGTAACGGATGTTAAACGAAAAAAATAAATTGTCGAGCCTTCACCCTGCGGTAATCTCTGTATGGGCCGCTGTTGTAGCGGTAAGCCACATACTGCCTACAATCCCTATTTGGGGTACCGGAGGAACATTTTCGCTTGCGTCAGCTCTCTCTCCCCTTTCAGGAATATTTTTCGGACCTATAGCCGGAGCTTTATGTTCCGCCGCCGGAGGATTTGTGGGAAGTTTTATTGCGCCTCACACAGCATGGATAGGGCCATTTACTTTTATTGTCAGTACAACCACAGCTTTTTCCTCAGGCTGTATCGCGTGGGGAAAATGGCCCCCTGTAGCGATAAACAGGGCCGGAAGTATAATTATTAACGGCGGAATTATTGTTTATTTTACAGGAACAGTGCTTTGGTTTACTCAGGAAATCGGCAGAAATATTATATATTATCCGCTTGTAGTTTACTCTCTTGGTTTTATCGTTATGATAACAGGAATTATTTTTTCATGTTCACTTTTCTTGTCTCCAAAACGCTTTCTAAAGTTTCCCGCAATATGGTTATGCGCTTTCGGCGGTCTTATCGGCGGGGCTTCAATCGGGAATTTTTTCTATCTTGTACTGTACAAACAGCCTGTAGAATTTTGGGCTGCCTTTACAGTTGTCTCTCCGGTTGAAAGAGCAATTTTTGCCGCAGGCGCCATGATTATCGGAGTTCCTCTTCTTGAAGGATTAAATAAGATAGGTATACAGGCAGGCCCGCGGAAAGAAGAAGAACGATGAAGATAGATTTTCATGTTCATATAACACCGCCTGATATTATCGCGAATTGGGAAAAATACGCTGAGAAAGAACCGTACTTTGCGCAGTTGTGTAACAGCAGGAATAATAAATTTACCACTGCGGAGGAGGTTATCGCCGTACTGGAGGCCGAAGATGCGCTGTTTGAAAGAGCGGTTGTTTTTGGTTTCGCTTTCAGCGACTTAGGTCTTTGCCGTTATGTGAACGATTATGTAATTGAGAAAGTAAGACAGTATCCAAAGAAGCTGACAGGTTTTTGCGTTGTCTCTCCTAATGGAGAAGCTGCAAAAGAAATTGAACGTTGCTACAGTCAGGGACTTGCCGGAGTGGGGGAACTGTTTCCGCAAGGGCAGGGATTTGATCCCGCGAATGAAAAGGAAACCGCTTTAATAACAGATGTTTGTGCGGAACTTGATATTCCGCTTCTTCTTCACGCCAATGAGCCTGTAGGTCATTTATATCCCGGCAAAACTGACGTAACTCTAAAGCAGATTGAAACGTTTGTCGGGAATAATCCCGAAATAAAAATAGTACTCGCGCACTGGGGAGGCGGTTTATTTTTTTATGAAACAATGGGCGAAATAAAGGAAAAATTCAAAAATGTTTATTACGATACCGCCGCTACGCCGTTTTTATATGATGAGCGAATTTACAGTATTGCCAAAACAATGGGACTCTGTGAAAAAATTCTTTTTGGAAGCGATTTCCCGCTTTTGCGGCATTCGCGTTATATTACCGCAATTGAAAAAAGCGGACTATCTACGGAAGAAAAACAGCTTATACTGGGCGGAAACGCTAAAAAGCTGTTAAAGATGCAGAAAAATGGTATAATATTTGTATGACAAAAAAAATGAAAAGCATAGCGGTAGTATTATTTTTGTTACTGGGGTTTTTGTCTGCCCCGCAAAGGACAGCCGCCGATGTCTTTGAATATAAATATTTCCCGAATTCGCGTTACAGGATTCTTTCTGTTGTTGATGAGGCTGTGTTCTTAAACGGTAAATTAAGCCATCGCGCTGAAATTCTTAACCGCATCGCGGTAGAAACAATTGACGCTACGGATAACAAAGGACGGCTCAAAGCTGTTTTTCAAACATCGGAACACATTGTTTATGATTCAGAAAACGGAGTTAGACCTGAATCTTCCGGTTTTCAATGGTCAAGGGAATATAAATCCGAGTTTGAGAGGGACAGGCTTGGATATCTTACAATTGACAAACAATACTATATGCCGGTTGTGCGTAACGTACCTGTTTTTCCCGATAAAAATATTGAGGTACTGGAAACATGGAGAGCGGAAGGTCATGAAGTGCATGATTTCAGGGATTCCTTCGGCATTGAAGAGCCTTACAGGATACCTTTTATCGCGAATTATAAATATCTCGGAGAGCGTGAATGGAAAGGGCGCAGTTATCCCGCTTTTTCGGTAGAGTATAAAATCGCTTCGCGTCCTCAGGCGGTAAAAGGGCGGACTTATCCGGTGCGCATAATGGGAGATTTTGATCAGATTGTATATTGGGATCACAAACTCGGGCAGGCTGCCGCGTACGAAGAAAAATTCAGCCTTACTTTTGAAATGTCTAACGGAACTACAATTTTATTCCGGGGAAACGCTAATGCGGAAATTATTGAATCTGAATATATGGACAAAGAAGAAATAGCGGCGGAAATTAATGATGAGATCGGCCGCCTTGATATTTCTGACGTAAATGTAAGGGTAGTAGAAGAGGGTATAGCGATCAGTCTTGAAGATATCGGGTTTTACCCTGATTCCGCGAAACTGCTTCCCGGAGAATTGGAAAAAATAGACAGAATCGCTCAAATACTTTTACAGTACTCTGACAGGGATATAATGATTGCGGGTCATACCGCTCTTGCCGGTACAAGAGAGGGAAGGATGATACTTTCTGTTGAAAGAGCCCAGGCTGTGGCGGATTATCTTTTGTCAAAAAAGGTCCGTCCGGCGGATCGTATGGTAATCAGGGGATTCGGAGCGGAAGAACCAATAGCGGATAACAGAACTCAGGAAGGTATGCGCAAAAACCGAAGGGTGGAAATAATCCTTTTGGAAAATTAGCGTTAAGAATAAAATGCCGTCTTCGCAAAAAGCCGTAAAAACCGCGCAAAGAATAAACCATGTTCTTGAACGGCTAATACCCATAACAACTCCGCTGTCTATTGTTATTGGTTTTTTACTGCCTTCTTTTTTTATACATTTACGTTCCTTTGTTCCTACTCTCTTTGGAATAATGACATTTTCAGGCGCGCTTAAACTGCGTCCGGCGCAGCTGGGAACAACCTTACGCAGTCCGTCTCCTATACTGTTGTTCTTTTTCGCGGCTCATATAGTAATGCCTGTTTTTGCAATGGCGGTTTCTTCTTTGTTTTTTGTTAATCAGGATTTAATTGCGGGTTTTGTCCTTTTATTTTCAGGCCCTACAGCGGTTTCCGGTTTTATATGGGTCTTAATCTTTAAAGGGGATATGGCTCTCGGGTTAACATTAATCCTGTTTGATACCCTGCTTGCGCCTCTTGTAGTACCGGGCGGTATCTCTTTGTTAATGGGCGCGAAAATTGTTATGGCGGGAAGCAGTATCGCGGTTTCTCTTTTGTTTATGATAGTAGTTCCCACTTTTTTGGGAGTAACTGTAAATGAAATAAGCAAGGGAAAAATACCGGCTCTTGTCTGCCCCTGGCTTGATCCTTTTGCCAAGATATGCCTTATGACGGTAATAGCGGCTAACGCTTCGATTGTCGCGCCCGGAGTGAGGTTTAACGATCCTCTTGTCTGGAAAGCGGCGGTTATTGTGATTGCTTTAACATTCGCGGGCTTTTTTATTATCAAACTTACCGCTGTTATAGGAAAGTGCCGAAGTCCTAAAGATATAAGCATGATAATTGCCGGTGGGCTTAGAAACAACAGCGCTGTTATGACAATAGCCGTTAATTATTTTCCGGAAGCTGCGGCCCTGCCTACATTGTTAAGTATCATGTTTCAGCAGACAATAATGGCAATCATGGGAAAAGTGTTTTCAAGAGATAAACATGATGATGTTAAGGTTCCAGAATGATCCGGTTACTTACTGACAAATTCCTGTTTTAGTACAGATTCATCCAAAATTATCGCGACCTTCCCCTGAGAAAGCAGGCGGCGGTTTTCCTCAGATGAAATAATAAGCATTGCGTCATTTTTATCAATGATAAGGTCTGTAGGTTTTATTCCGAATACACCGCTTGCGAATATTTTTAACGGTTTATCTCCCACAACAGCCTGCAATTCGGGAGAAATCCCTGATGGGTTTTTTTGGAAAATACCCTGAAGCGGCGAATAATGTACCATTGAAATATTCCGCGATTCAAGCATGTTTCGTTCATAAATCAGATTCATTTCGCTGTCCCAGATTTTCGGGAATAAGCATGGAACGGCAGTAGCTGTGTTTCTCATTCCGTAAACAGGAAGACTTTCAGAGGCGATAATTACAATCCCTGTGTACTGCGCGGCGGAAACAGGAGTCAGCGTCCGCTCAACCTGCCTGGGGCGGCTATGGCGCAGAATGGCGGAACTGACACCTGAAAGCGGTATTGTGTAGGATGTTGTCATTTTTAACATATCGGGGGAAAGCGATGGCGGTGGGGAACTAGCGTTAAGAACAAGAGCTTCAGTTTCAGTCAGACTGAATTCCCCCCTGTTTATGATATCTGAAATGGTTGAAGAAGAATCTACCTGTAAATCAAGAATACCGGGTTGTACAAGCTTTAAACAGCTTTCTATTAACAAAGATTCCCCTTGAATTCTTCCCGCAGGCAGTTTTATGCCTGAAGATACAAGATCAAGAGAAACGGTCGCCGTGATTTGCATTACATCCCATTCCAGCGTGCCTGTTATGTCCATTTTCGTGTCGGCAAAAGCGACTGAAACGGTAAAAATGATAAGTAATAGTACAATCACCCTGTACATTTAAAATACTCCTAATCTATTATCGGTGTTTTTAGGTTTATTCCTCACCGGCAAAAGGCGTACCTTGTCAGTTAAAAGCCGGAATTACTACAGTTTCCCCTATGCGTAAATAACGGTCTGAAATACCGGGGTTGTGCTGTTCAATTAAGTCTAAAGACGTTCCGTAGAGTCTTGACATCCCCCATAAAGTATCGCCCTTACTTACTATATGGTAGTTATAACGGAGCAATTTCAGATCTTCCTGTTCCAGGACGCGGTTTATGTTCTCATAATGCGCAGTGGGAACAATCAAGTGACGGCTGTTATCATGCATGGTAATACCGTGAAGCAATTCCGCGTTAAGCTTCCTGAGTAAATCCCTTTCAATACCCGCTTCTTCGGCAAGCACATCAAGTGAAATCTGACGCCGCAGGGGAATGGCGACCCATTCAAAAGGTTTATGCCAGATATTTATTCCAAATCTCCTTGGCTGGGATAAAATATAAGTTACGGCGATTAATTTTGGCACATAATGCTCGGTTTCCTGCCTTAATTCTTTTTTTTGAACCAATTCCCAAAAATCTTTTGTTTTTGTTCTTTGCGTAGTTCTTATAATCTGACCAAGTCCGCAGTTATACGCTGCGACAGCCAGCTCCCAGTTTCCCAGTGTTCTGTAGTTTTCTTCAAGTTTCTGCAAAGCCCCTTTTGTGGACTTAACAAAATCACGCCGTTCATCAATATATTCATTAACTTTTATTCCGAACGGCGAAATACTGTTCATCATAAACTGCCAGAGCCCCGTAGCGCCTGATTTACTTTTTGCCGTTATCTGAAAACCGGATTCAATTACGGGGATATAAAGAAGCTCAATCGGCAGATTCCGATTTTTAATTTCTTCTTTTATGAAAGGCATATAGATATTCCCGCGCTCAAGAACTTTATTTAAATAAGCGATACCTTCGGGACTTGAATAATAGGCTATGTACCGCATTGTCAGCGGATTCTCAATTGAAGATTTGGTTAACAGCGTATAACCGTCAATGTTAAATGTGTTGTAATAAACGTTAGGTGAAGGAACAGAAGCGCCGTTTGGAGGTTTGGGTTCGGCGGAACGCAAAGGCCTTTCATCACCGGCATTCACGGTAAATATACTAACGCATAAGAAAAGTAGAATATTTATGAAGCGCTGTTTCGGTACATCATTGTACATAAGTCTTAAATTTTCTCTCCGAAGTAAATTCCCGCCCATTCCCAGCGTCCGTGTATTTCAGGATCTTGGGGAAAATGTATTTTGCGGAAATAAAAATACCATGTTGAAAGGTACTGAGACCAGCCTGTTGTTCTTAAATACGCTTCTGTAGCGTTTGAAGACGCGTCAAGAGTAGAAGCGTATTTAATATTACTGTTGTACAAAAACCCCGCGAAGTTAAAATCTACCATTCTGGCGTCATCAGTTTCCGTCTGTCCCCATGAACGGCTGAAAAAATTAACTTTTGCCTGATAACGGCTTAACTGCCATGCGCTGCCCGCGTCCAAAGCGTTTTCAACAGCGGTTCTCAGCGCTTTAAGACTTTCAAACGACCAGTCTTTCGGGGATCTGCTGAAATCTACCTTTTCTCTGGCGTATTGATCCGCGTTCGGAAAGCCGGGAATCACTGTTCCCGTATATGGAAGATAATCCGAATATGCCTGAATCGCGCCATTCCAGTCTCCTACACGCTCGCAGGCCTGTCCGAGCATAAAATAGGCCGCTCCTTTATCAATTTTATCGGGGAATCTGGAAATCAATTCATTATAATACCAAACCTGACGCTCAGGATTGCGGTTAAGGTTAATTAAATGCTTCAGGCATAAAAGATGAATAGATTCGCCGTTAATGATAAAATCAGGATAATTCATGACAATTTGATCAAAATATAGTGTGGCAATAGGCTGTGAACCCTGCTGGATATAGGCATGGCTTATCATTAAAAGATAATAACTGTTGTAGTGATCGGAAGGGTTGTTGATAATTCTTGCGCTTAGGAAATGTATAAGTCTGTCATAATCCCTTAAACGGGCAAAACTTGCGGCAATTTCCCTGACAACGGCAAACTCATCTTCGCTCCCTTTCTGCTCCGTTTTTAACAAGTTAAACAACGCCAGAAAATTTTCTTTTGTTTCATTTGATCCTGTTATATAATACGGATCTATTTCCGCTTTGTAATTTGCGTAATTCAGCGGTAAAAAGTTACATGATATAAATGATAAGATAACGAATAAGGAAATCGCAAAAAAAAGGCATTTATATCTTATATTTACATTATTATTGCTGTATTTTTTCATTATTACCATTGTTATTAATATTATCATTGTGTTATTATTTTGTATATGGAGGAATAACCTCCTGGTGTTTCTTCCTTGGGAAAAATATTTTGTGGATATTTAAAATTGTTAACAATAATCCGGTATCGCGTTTTCTCCATATTTTTTTTCTTTATATTATTATCGGCTCCTGCCGCTCTTTTCTGTCAGTCAAGATCTCCTAACCGGCAGCAGCAGCCTCCTTCCGGCCTTGTAGAAGAAATACGCGGTTTATCCGAAACAGGCCGGTTGTCTTCCATGCTTAACGCTCTGGAATTAATCAGAAGCAGGGATATTAGCAACGTTAATTTCGGGCGGATGATGGCCGGTATCAATACGCTGTTAATAAAACTTGTTTATCCCGATTCGCTTGCCGAGTTTCCTGTTGTTGACCTTCCGCAGACTTTCAATTATACCCGTATAATAAGAGAAGCTGAAAAAGGAGTATATGTCCGCCCTTATGAAAAATCGGATGACTTTTTTGAATATGTCCTTCCGTTTCTGGCAATAAATGAACAAACAAAGCCTGATGTATTATCTGATATTTTCAGGGACTTGGTGAAAGCAGGCCAATTAAGACCGAATTCACTGTTGCCGCCGTATCTTCAAGGCCTAATTCACGAGCGCCTTGGCCGCCTTGATCAGGCCGAAGCTTCTTATAAACGGGCATTTGATATGTCCAATGAATGTTATCCTGCGTTAATGAATATTGCCCGTTTAAGAAGGCTTTCGGGAAATACGGCGGAAGCGCTGTCCTTATTATCTGACTTGGTAATCCGTTACCCTAACAGCACCGGTATAAAACGCCAGCTTGCCGTTACCTTGCTGGAAAGAGGCGACTTTTCAAGGGCATTATCCGCTGTGGACGAACTTTTGTTTTCGGCACCCCGGGACGGAGAGCTTTTACTGATGAAAACACGTATCCTTTTGGAACAGGGACAATTTCCTCAGGCCAATGCGATTCTTGACACTTACGCTACTATAAATTCAAACAACAGAGATTATCTTTTTTACCGCGCGAGGGTACAGGCGGAAGGAAATAAAAACCGTGATGCCGCCATAAATTACCTGCGTTCCATTCTCCGAACCAATGCCAATGACGTGGATACGCTGTTATACGCTGTCACATTGTTATTGGACTCTCCGCGTCCGGCGGATCAACAGGAAGGAAGGGGACTACTGGCGCGATTGCAGAGAATTTCCGGCTCTTCAATAGACGTATTAAATTTAGGTCTTCAGGACGCAATCAGGCGTGAAAGCTGGCAGGAAGCGCAAATATTCTTAAATCTTATTATCGCGGTTCGTCGTACCCCTGAGGACTTGATTAACGCGTACCAGGTTGAACACAATCTTGGGAATAACGCGAAAGCGCTTTCATACGCGAGGGAATTATCTGAAAAGAATACATCAAATAACGATTATACTGTTATTTTAATTTCAGCATTGATTGACAGTGGCAGAAGAGAGGAAGCCTCGCGGATGATTGAAAACAGGCTCAATTCCGCAAGCGGGGGAAGTGTTAAGGCCCAGTTTTTTTACCTTAGAAGCCGCATTCAACCGAATGATGAAGCTGCTTTAAGCGATTTACGTTCCAGTATTTTTGAAGACCCCAGAAACCTTGACTCACTTATAGCCATGTTTGAAATTTACAATCGTCAAAGAGAAGAACGCCGCGCGGTTTATTATTTACGGCAGGCGCTGGCCATCGCGCCTGATAATCCCCGTTTGAAACGGTATGAAAAGGATTATGCCGATTTGTTGAAAAGAAATTAGCGGTATTTTCATGCCGTTTTACCACTTGAATATATCCCGTTTTCTATGCTAGGGTAACAGGTAATACTATTTTTAAGGATGTTACCCATGTATACATTTATCTTTCCGTTAATGGCAGCCCCGCAAGCCGGTCAGGAAGGCGGCAGTTCAAGTCTTATAATGAGTTTTCTTCCCTTTGTCCTGATAATTGGCATTTTTTACTTTTTAATTATCAGACCGCAGAATAAAAAGCGGAAAGAGACCGAAAAGATGCTTTCCTCGTTAAAGAAAGGCGACAAGGTAGTTACCATTGGCGGTCTTCACGGAACAGTTCAAAATGTCAAGGAGACTACTGTTATTATCAAGGCTGATGATAATGTAAAATTGGAATTCCTTCGCAGCGCTGTTTCCTCTGTCGTAGCCGCTTCAAAAGATGAAAAAATCGAAGAAAAGTCCGAAGATCAATCCTCCGGCAAGGCATAACCATGAGTAAACGCTATAGACTCTTTATAATTATCGCGGTAATGGGAATCTGTTTCCTGTTTCTCTGGCCGACAATAAAGTGGTATTTTTTCATACCGAAAGATCAACAGGCCCTCGCTTTGGAAACAAGACAACAGATAAGAACTTACGCTTCACAGACCGCGCAAGGGGATTTGCAGCGTCTTATTGACGCTTCCCGTTATAACGGCGCTGTTCCGGCCGATCTTGATTTTTTAACAGTAACCGCGAAAAAAATGTACAAGGCTGACAAACGGCCTGTTCCCGATACATGGACAGCGAGAACAGTTCTTGAAGCGTTTTCAAGCAGGAGAGAAGCGCTGGATGCGGTTGAAAGTAAATACCGTGATGATATTTTCGCGTTAAAAGACCTTCAAAAAAACGCGGTCAAGCTTGGTCTTGATCTTTCGGGAGGATTGAGCATTGTCCTGCAGGCAAATTTTACCTCTCTTCAGGATAAACTTGGGCGTTCCATGAATGATAATGACAGGACAGACGCGATGAACCGCGCTTTAGAAGTATTAAATAGCCGTATTGACCGCTTTGGTCTTACGGAGCCTGTTATACGCCGTCAGGGAACGGATCAGATTTACGTTGAAATACCCGGAACTGCCGATCCTGAACGAATCAACGATATTATAATGGGAAAGGGAAGTCTTGCTTTCCACCTTGAAGACGCAGAAGCGACTCAAAGATTCAACAGTTACTACAGAGCAAATCCTACGACAACTTTTGATACAAACGGAAAATTGATAAATCCCAACATTGTTCCGTCCGATGTAATGGTTCTTGGTTATTATATTAAGGACAGGTACGGACTGGACGAACAGGCGAGAAATGCTGACGGAAGCCTAAGGTTTATCGCCGTAAAAAAAGAAGTAGGGCTTGACGGTAACTATATTGAAGAAGCCATTGTTGAGCGCGGCAGAGTGGACGGCAGGCCGGAAGTTATTTTCGCTCTGACTCCCGAGGGGGGGGAAATTTTCTACAGGCTTACGTCAGCTAACATAGATAAAAATCTGGCCATTGTTCTTGATGACAGGGTAAAATCAAATGCCAGAATATCAACAGGTATCCGCGAAAGAGGTACAATAACAGGTTTTGGCGCCGAAGAAGCGCAGAATATAGCGCTTGTTTTAAGAACAGCGGCTCTGCCTGTTGAGCTTGAAGTCGCCAATCAGCAAAGTATCGGCGCTTCAATGGGAGAAGACACAATCCGTCAGGGACTTTACGCTCTGTTGGGCGGTGTTGCGGCTGTTTTTGTTTTTATGCTTATTTATTATAAAACTTCCGGAATTAACGCTATAATAGCGCAGCTTCTTAATTTCTACCTCATGTTCAGCATACTTTCGGCGTTGAATTTTACATTAACCCTGCCCGCGATAGCCGGATTTATCCTTACAATAGGAATGGCGGTAGACGCAAGCGTAATTATCTTTGAACGCATGAAGGAAGAAATGATTCTCGGAAAGAGCCGTAAAGCGGTAGTCGAAGCGGGTTTTGACAAGGCGTTTTGGGCAATTATGGACTCAAATATAACTACATTTATCGCTGCGCTTTTCCTTTCACAGCTTGGATCAGGCCCAATCAAAGGATTCGCCGTCAGCCTCGCAATCGGCGTATTTTCATCAGTCTTTACCGCGCTTTTCGTGTCACGGCTCATTTTTGACTTTGGCACTGACGTTATGCGAAGTAAAAAGCTTTCCGTTAGCTGGAGAACGCGTATTCAACATGAAGCATTAAAGGGAGCCAACTAATGAGAAAAACATTTAATTTTTCAAAATTTTTCCTGCCCGCCGCAGTTTTATCATGCGTGGTAATTATTTTCGGAGTTACAGGTTACATTTTCCGCGGATTTACGCTTGGCGTAGATTTTCAAGCAGGTTTAATACAGGAAGTGCAGCTTGCTCCTACAGCTTTTTCCATGCGCTGGCTGGGAACGTCAAACGCTATTCTTTCCTATGACCGCGGCGGACTTTATATTGTTATTTCAGGCTCCGGAACAGAAAACAGAACTTATACATTTACATTCAACGAATACGCTACTGTCGGCTCTCTTGCGCGCGCCATGACGCAGCAGCTTGACGAGCTTGAGGTATCGGTAGCCGCAAGGGAAGGAATTAGTACCCAGTGGTTAATTTTCAGTTCGCTTGGTAATCCCTATCTAAGCAGTGATACGTCGTATGTTGTTCATTATCTTGATCCGCAGAGTCCTCCGGTTGATATCTCCGAAGTCAGAAACGCAATGGTAAGACTGGGGCAGCAAGTTTCAGTGCAAAACATCGGTTCACATCAGGACAGGCATTTTATGCTGCGCATTGAAGACAAAGGTGAAAATCGTGTTTTGCCGGGGCAAATTATCCAGGTTTTGGAATCGCACTTCGGAAACGGCGAAATCGCGGTTTTACGCTCGGATTTTGTCGGTTCGCGTTTTTCAAAAGATCTGACCGATCAGGCAGGAGTCCTTGTCAGCCTTACCCTGCTTTTAATCCTCGTATACGCGTCAATTCGCTTTAAACCCCAATACGCCATTGGAGCGATAATTGCCATCATTCACGATGGTATAGTTATTATAGCTTTTGTTGTCTGGACAAAGATGGAATTTACCACAAGCACAATAGCGGCAATTCTTACCATACTTGGTTATTCAATCAACAATACAATTGTAGTTTTTGACAGAATAAGAGAAACACGCCGTTTATACCCGGAAAATTCTTTTGTTGATGTGCTGAATATTTCGCTTACCGCCGTGCTTGGTCGTACAATTATTACAACATTAACAACCATGCTGGCGGTTATATTCCTGTTTATATTTGCCAAAGGGTCAATGAAGGATTTCGCTCTTGCCTTGCTGGTCGGTATGGTTTCCGGTATTTATACGTCACTTTTCATTGCTACGGGTTTTGTGAATTTTTGGGAAGACAAAAAAATTAAACGGCAGAAAATGAAACAAGCTCAGGCTGGCGCCAAGAAAATTTGAAAGTAATACGATCAGATGTTCTTGGTTTCTGTATGGGAGTACGCAGGGCTGTGGAGATGGCCGTTGAAGCGGCAGATTCCCACAGCCGTGTTTACTCTCTTGGCCCTGTAATTCATAACCCTGAATTTTTAGCCGCTCTTGAAAGCAGGGGAGTAACATCAATCAATGAACATGAGCTTCCTGAAAATCCTGAAAATTGCTCGGTAATAATACGCGCTCACGGAATCAACCCAAAAACAGAAAATGAACTTTACAACAGGGGCTACTTTGTTATTGACGCCACCTGTCCCAAAGTAAAAGCAAGTCAGTTAAAAGCAAAAGAGCTTGCGGGCTCCGGTTTTTTTCTTTTTCTCGCCGGAGAAGCCGAACATGCAGAAATAAAAGGTATACTTGGTTACGCGAAAGAAGACTTTTGCGTAACGGTAGGTTGCGCCGCGGAAGCTGAAAAAGAAGCCGTCAGACTTTATCAAACATGCGGCAGCGTAAAAACCGCGCTACTGGGGCAGACTACAATTTCTGAAGATGAATACAACGCGGTAAGCGCGTCGATAAAAAAATATTTTTTTGATTTAAAGATAATTAATACAATCTGCGCCGCAACTGCCGAGCGTCAAAAATCACTTAGAAAACTTTTGAATCATGTAGAAGCCGTTGTCATCGCCGGAGGAAGGGAATCCGCCAACACACGCCGCCTTTTACTCATAGCGCGGGAAAGCGGTAAACCATGCGTGTTGGCGGAAAACGCCGGCGAAATACCGGACAGTTTTAAAAGTTTTAAGACAGTGGGACTTTGCGCAGGAGCCTCCACGCCGGATTCTGTTATTGACGAGATAGAAAGAGAACTACTTAGTTGAAACACTGTATCCGAGCAATTCTATTGTTTTGTTAAACCATATCCGAACGGGTATAAAATTTCACCTTTTACAGTCTTGCGCCATGTGTATGGTGTCCTTCCTGTGAAATTAATATCTGAAAACAACATATCCGCAATGCCGCCGCCTTCTGTACCGGGAAGCCACGCCGCGATAAAAGCGTCCCAGTTAAGATATTCATCGCCGATTGTCATAGGCCTTCCTGACAGCATGATAACAATTACAGGACAATTATACTTGTAGGCTTCTTTTAACATATCAATGTCAAACATATGAAGATTGATATTATCGGTACGGTCGCCTTGTGTTTCAGCATAAGGTTCCTCTCCGATTACCGCGATCACAACGTCAAATATTCCGTTTGCTTTACCGTTTTGAGCATAAGTAACAGACGCGTCTTTTGCTGATTCCCGTATGCCTTCCAGTATTGTAGTGCCTGCCGTAATGCGGCCATAATTTCCCTGCCAGGTAATGGTCCATCCGCCGCATTGCATGCCAATGTCGTTAGCTCCCTGCCCTGTTACCAAAATGCGTTTGTATGACGGGAGTTTGACGATAACATTATTTTCATTTCGCAGCAGTACAAGTGATTCTGTTACTATTTTACGCGCCATGGAACGATTTTCCGCCGTACCAATTTGCCCGGCGTTGTTTGTCAGCGGATTATCAAACAGGCCGATACTTTGTTTGAATCTCAGGATACGAAGTACGGCGTCATCAATACGGGACATGGGAACAGTTCCTTCTTCAACCAGTGCCGTTAAATTTTTAATAAAATTCATCCACATATTACGTCCGTTAGTAGCCATAACCATATCAACACCGGCGTTTATGGCATTGGCTATTTTTGCTTTGTAATTACCGCCTGTTAGCTGAGAAATCGCGTCCCAGTCTGAAACTATAAATCCCTTAAAACCCATTTCACCTTTAAGTAAATCCGTAAGCAGTTCCTTATTTTGATGCATTTTGATTCCGTTTACACCAGAAAAAGAAGGCATTAATGAAAGCGCGCCTGCGTTTATGGCGGCGCGATAAGGCGGAAGAATCCGTTCAATACCTTCCCGATCCAGTAACGCGTTACCCTGATTGCGTCCGTTTTCTGTCTGGCCTTCTCCCAGATAATGTTTCATACATGCTGCCGCGCCGCCATCCTGCAGGCCTTTAACAGCGTTCGCGCCCATTACGGAAACTATATCCGCGTTTTCACTGTAAGATTCATAAGTTCGTCCCCAGCGAACATCTTCCGCGATTCCCAATACCGGAGCGAAAGTCCAGCGCACACCGCAGGCAAGCATTTCTTTGGCTGTTATGAGTCCCGCCGTATATGAAGCTGCCGCGCCTCTCTCAATGTTTCCCACTGCTATCGCTCCAAGCCCCACGTTATGCGGAAAAATTGTCGCGTTTGCGGCATTGGAATTACCATGCACAGCGTCAAGACCGTAAATAACCGGAATACCAAGTCTTGTCTCAAGCGATTCTTTAATAAAACCGTTGATCATGGCAACCCAGCTTCCGGGAGTATTGTACGCCGGAGTTGATCCGCCTCCGCTTAATATTGAGCCCAGCGCGTATTTCCTGATATCTCCGTTATATGTATCCTGCCGTTCGGCCTGGGTCATCTGTCCTATTTTCTCAGCAAGCGTCATTGAGGCTACAAGCTCTTCAAGTGTATTCCATGAGGCCTTTTTATTCTTACATGTTGTTTGTAAAAACAAAAAAAGGAAAATCGTAATCAGAATTAATAATTTTTTACAGAATAAAGTCGGCATAATTTTCCCCCGCTCATATTTTATTTTACAGACCATAGCCAATTTCGCCTAACGCTTTTTGTACTTCTGTAATTTCATCAAAATCCATGACATGATCCTTATATATAATTGAATTCTCATGTCCTTTCCCAAGCAAAAGAACCAGATCTCCCTTACCTGCAAAACTTAAAGCTTTACGGATTGCCGAAAGTCTGTCCGGTATAAGAAATAAATTTTCACCGCGGATAAAACTTTTTTGTCTTTCCGTATTTGAATCTGAAACACGGTTTTCGACGCCTTTCGCGATTTCTTCAAGAATATCCATCGGGTTTTCACCTCTTGGGTCTTCGTCAGTCGCGATAATAATATCAGAATAATCCGCGGCTATTTTGCCTTGTTCCGCCCTTTTTTGGGTATCCCTTTCCCCTGCGGAACCAAAAAGACTTATTATTCTACCTCCTGTTTTATCAAGGCGACTGCGCAAGGGCGGGAAAATTGTCATAAACGACGAAGGGGTATGCGCGTAATCTACAACAACTTCAAAAGGCTGCCCCCTGTTAATGGCAGTCATTCTTCCCTTTACAGGTTTTAATTTTTTTACGAACGGGGCAATTTCCTTAACAGGAATTTTTAAAAGGCCTGAGACAACAAGAAGCGACGCAAGAACGTTACGCGCGTTAAAAGAACCGGGAAGAGTATCCCTGATTTCAAAACGTTCATTTAACACGGGGATAAAAACCATGTACCAGTTGCCCGACGCGCTGCTTTCAATAGCTTCAAGAACGAGGTTTGCGTCTGTACCGGCCGCGCTGAATGTGAATGTTTTGTGCCGTGTTGTTGAAGCGAAATACTCGCAGCTTTTATCATCTGCGTTTATTACACCGAATGGCTCAAAGGAAGCGGAACTGCTGCCACGGTTATAATTGTCAAGAGCGCGAAAGAGATTTGCCTTATCGTCCCTGTACTGTTCCCACGTTCCGTGAAATTCCAGGTGTTCATGGGTTACATTGGTAAGGACGGCGGAAGAAAAATCAACGTCCCCAAGCCGGTTTGTCAATTTTGAAAGTCCGTGAGAACTGGCTTCTACTATTGCAAATTCGCAGCCGTTATCCGCCATTTCAAAAAGAAGACGCTGTACTACCGGCGCTTCGGGAGTTGTCTGATGCTCGCTGTTAAAGCGTACTTCAGAACCGAAACACTGCTGCACGGTTGAAAAAAAGCCGGCTTTCTTTCCCATTAACGTTAAAAGCTGCCAGATAAGAAAAACAGTGGTGCTTTTTCCCTCGGTTCCGGTTACTCCCGTTATGAGCATACGACGCGAAGGATTGCCGTAAAAAGCCGCCGATACGGGCGACATCGCGAAACGCGAACTGTCCGCTTTTAGATATGTTATTCCTTTTTTTTCCTCAATATTTTCAATTTCGTGAACAATTACGGAAGCTCCATTTTTAATTGCGTTGTCAATAAAAAGACTGCCGTCCGTGTGCAAACCGGGCAGGGCAAAAAAAAGGTTTCCGTTTTTTACCCTGCGTGAATCATATTCAATACCTGTAACGGGACTATCGGTAATTTTATCCAGGAATTTTATTCCGGCTTTATCCGCGACTTCCCTCGTAAAAAAATCCAAAAGACGGCGTTCCATGCTTCTGAGTATTTATTCCTCGCCGAATACTATTGCAGTAAAAGTTAAAAGTTCCGCGTCCGGCGCATTGTATGAACCTGCGGGAAGCCCCGCCTTTACACAAATATAATCAAGGTATTGATCGAGATTCCAGCCTTGTTCGACAGGAACCTGGGGCAAAAGAACGCCCGAACGCCCGCCCCTTCTAAGGTACAGCCCGTGAACGCCAACTTTTACTTTTTTGGGATCAGAGCAGGGCGTCATCGGAGAAAGCGCCGAAATTTCAATTTGACAGTGTGAAAGCTCATCCTTTTTTAACGGCGGAAAACGAGGATCTCCGAAAGCTGCTTCTCTTGCCATAAGGCGGACTGTTTCAATTAACGGCAAGTTAGCTGACATTCTGCCGATACAGCCGCGTAAATTGTGTCCACCGTTGACCGTATGAAGGGTTACAAACGCGCCGCAAGGTTTATACAGGCTTGAATCTTCGTTTATCTCTGTTTTGGGATAGACAGGTTTACGGCCTTCCAGTTCCGCGGCTATAGTTTCACGCGCCTGTACAAGCAAAATATTTTTTTCATTTTTATCAATGTTGAATTCCATATAATATGAATTATAATATTTAAATTAGTTATGAAACAGGGTAGAATTTCAAAAATTGTAAAAATAGGCGGGTTTTCGCATATCCGCCCTGTCTATATCGGGGGGAATTATCCTGTAGTAATTCAAACCATGTGGAAAGACCGTATTACCTTTTCCGATATTGAAGGTGACGCGATGATCAGGCAAATAGAAACGCTTGGCTGTATCGGCTGCGGGCTTTTACGTTTTGCCGTTCCCGACAT
>Ga0268262_10001562_pt1 | contig 28104 bp, 26 predicted proteins | sample TergutNc150P3_FD_190354 | JGI IMG/M metagenome (GOLD analysis project Ga0268262, IMG submission 190354) | Nasutitermes corniger P3 segment gut microbial community from laboratory colony in Florida, USA - Nc150 P3 (SPAdes) (version 2) | ecosystem: Host-associated > Arthropoda: Insects >... | reverse complement strand
ATCGTGCATTTCAGCGTCGCGCTTTGTTTGACGTACGGCGGCATTGTGTTTTCGCTTCTTTTGTTTACGGTTAAACGCCGTCGGATTTTCTCCCGGCGTTTATGTAAAGATAACAAAAACTATAGCGCCTGTCAATGCTTTTTTTCGCTTTTTGTGAATTTCTTTTTTGTCAATTTGACAATGAAAATTTGGGTGTTAATTGGCGGGTTTGTCGTTTTGATAATCGAGCGATTAACTATGCGATGCGGCGTTTTTTCTATAGCGGTTCACTTCGCTATCGCTTCTTTTTTGCGCTTATCCGACGCGGATTTAACTATGGCGATTATGACCGTAACTACGATGTATATTATGAGCGGAATCGTTAAAACAACGATTATTTCCACGGAGACGATGTTTACTTGTTTTACCGCCATAAGCGTTAAGAAACTTAGGATCGACGAAAAGGTTATAATACCGTTTTCGTCCGCAAAAACAGCGCCTTTCGCAACATGGGCGCCTACCGTATTGCCGACGGCGTTAAACCGATCTTGCAGTTCTTTCGTAAGATAGCCTACAAGCATGTCATAGACTTTTTTATCGACGTTCAGGTCTTGGGCGGAAGGGATCATCGTTTTTAAGTTGGAAATAATGTCATTTACCTGTAAAACGCCGTCATTGATCAGGTTTGCGTTTATTCCGCGTTTTACAAAATCATTATCCGAATAAGCGCCGTATACGTATTGTTCGGTCTTGGCGGAGTAGGCGCGTATTTGCGAATTGACGTATAAGCGCAGGCCTATTATAACCCACACGGAAACCGCGCTGACGATAAAAATTATCATCGTTAAAACGCAAAAAGCCGTTCTGCCGCCGCCGGAAAATTTGTTCGCCAACAGTTTGTTGTATGCTATTCCCAATACAACGCCGATTGCGGCGGAAATTATCAAATAAACAAAAAACATAGCCTCCGCGTCCTTTTTTGAGAATGTCCGCGCAACTTACGCCGCAACCGTAATTTATGAAGGGCCTGAAATCGGCGCATCGACGGCTTTTACCGATCGCTAAGCTCTTCGTATCTGCGTTCATAGGCTGATTCTATGCAACTAACGTTGGCGCATCTGTTTCTTTTCGCCAAAAACTCTTTTTGCGAACTCGCTACGCTTTTATCGCTCCTCAATATTCTTTTATAGAGGTCGTCCGTTTCTTTGTCGAGTTTGGCAAGCCTTACGCTTCGGCAGATCATCTTCTCAGCGTCGCCGAGACCGGGCGCGTCGCACTTAAAGCTCGGTTCCGTCGCCATGATTCTCGGCCCGCCGGCAATGCCGGAGTTAATAAAGTTCCAGTAGCTGGGGTCTATCTTTTGGCTTCCGGTCCGCAAGTCTATCATCCCGTTTTTATCCACGGTCACGAACTGTTCGTCAATTTTGACCACGGCCCTATTGTTGAAGAACGGATAGGCTACGTCATATTGCCTGTTTATAACATAATTTCCGTTTTTGTCGATATACCCCCACATTCCGTTTTGTTTAACCGGGGCGATGTCTCTGTCGTCAAAACTCATTATGTCGTCATAAACGGCCGGAATGACAATCGCGCCTTCCGAGTTCAGCCAACCCCACTTCCCCTCCCGCTTAAATTTAAACATATTTTCGTCGGGATTTATCATTTCCACGGCGCTAAGGGGGCCGAAGATATAATTTCCGCGCTTATCTATCACTCCCCATCCGTTGCCGCTTTTTACTATAGCCCTTGAGTTTTTAAATACTTTCGCCTCGTCAAAATCGCAGCCTATGATAAAATCGGCGGCGGCGTTGATGTATCCGTATTTACCGTTATCGCACATAACGCTTGCCGCGCCTTCCTGAAATCTGTTTCCGTCGGTAAATAGAGTCCAGTCGCCCGCGGCATTGAGGTTTTTATCCAAATAGCCCTGCCCGCCGTTCATAGAAAACAGCGCCATGCCGTCGTAAAAAGACCACACGGAGAGGATGTTGTCGGGCAATGTTTTTGTTATCTTGCCGTTTGAACCCAAAACCTTGATCGCTCCGTCGTCGTTTACCCACGCCATATCGTCTTTAAACGAAAGCGCCTGTTTATAAACGCCGCCTATAGGATTTCCGCTCATGTCTATATAGCTCCAAAGGCTGTCCCTGCGCTGCACCAGCGCCTTGCCTTCTTGAAAGACGTAGGCTCTTATATATTTGGCTTCCGTTATCTCTTTTCCGTCTAACGCGACATACTTGTAGAAGCCGTTGCCGCTCATTATAGGTATGTAATAGAGTTCTTTTTTTGTTATTTTTATAGGTTCCAGCTTAGGCGTTTGAAGAACTTCTTGCGAAGAAGCGGACGCCGTTGCGATTTTCCTCTCCAGATACTTCCCGGCGTTCAAGCCGCGTCCGCTAAAAACGACGGTTCCTGCCGCGGCCAAAACCAAAACCGCCGCCGCGCCTATGACGATCGGCAACAGCATATTATTTTTTGCCGCTGTCTGGGGTGAATCCGACGCGCCGCCTACGGCTAAGAGCGCCTCCGGTTTTCTCGGCCGCGCCGTTATATCCGCCGTTTGGACGCCAAGCGGGTTCTCCGTCAGGCTCTCTGTTTGACTGTCCGCGTCCGCCGCGCATATAACCGCGTAAAACGCCTCGGCCGCTTTAAAGACCGCCGATTCGTCCGCGCCTTTCATCTGAATAGAGGTGCGCTGCGTGGCGCCGATATAATATAGGTAATGCGCATGGCAAAAACAACCGCACGCGGCGGTCTTCACGCAACCTATCTCCTTAACGCTGTTCGGCATGACGTTTTTAACATGCCGCCCCGTGACAACGCACCAGCAACCGATCTGTTCCGATATTTCAACCACTCTTTTGTCGGTAATGATAAGGTAGCCCCGCCTGCGGAATCCGAAAATCATAGCGATGAATTTCTTGATCCCGCCTATGAAACGAGCGATAGGGCCGGAACCGGTAGCCCACAGTTCCGCCTCAATTTCCATAACCAGCTTTTCGTCTTCCGCAAGCTCGATACCTGACGCTAACCCCGCCATTCTTCCCTCCTAAAAGTAGTGACTCGTTTACCGCAACGCCTACACATACTCCTTGTTTATGTATATAGTCGTTTTAACCGGCGCGCAATTGTTCCGCAATCTTACCCAAAACGGCTTACGCAGCTTCAGCAGCGATTTGTATTCGTCCGGCTTGTTCAAATCCCGCAAAACTTGCCGCGCAATCAGCCTGCCGCACGGCGCCTGCATAAACTTTTCAAAAGTGTCGGGGCGGAAATTATCCTGGTTTCTTTTTATGAGAAGCTCTATTTCTCTTTTTTTGCTTCCCCACGAGGAAAATAATTTACCCGAAATCGCGAAAAGTTTAACTGCGGCGATTCCTTGAACGATAAGGGTCCACTTGCTAAACATATAAAAAGGCGCCGCGAGCGTCAAGATTCCCGCGAAGACGAGCAAGAACGAGTATATGTTCAGATACAGAAATCTTGACATTTTGTTCTCTTTTTATATCTTAGTACGGGTAATCGCAGCGTAGAACGCATTCGCCGCCTTCAAAACAGCCGCTTCGTCCGCGTGTTTCATCTGAATGACGGTATGCTGCGTAAATCCCTCGTAATATAGGTGAAACACCGGGCAAAGGCAGCCGCAAACGGTTTTCCTCGCGTAACCGATCTCCTTAACGCTGCTCGGCAGAACATATTTCACCTGCCGCCCCATAACAATGCACCAGCAGCCGATTTGCTCGTATATCTCTATCACCCTCTTGTCGGTAATAATCAAGAACCCTCTCCTACGAGACCCGAAAATCATAGCGATGGTTCTCGCAATATTGCCGGCGATCTGCGCGATAGGGTTTGGGCTGATCGCCCACAGCTCGGCCTCAATCTTCATAACCAGCGTCTCGCCTTCGGCAAGCTCGAACCCAGACAGTAATTCCGCCATTCTTTCCTCCTAATATGGTAGTGAATAGTTGTTACGGCGCGGCCGCACGGAAAGGCAAGCCCGCAAACACGCCCCCGGCGGCGCCGCCCTTCCCCGCGTATACTAATATAATATGTGGGATTTCGCGTGTCAAGAAAAAAATAAAATATCTCCGCGAGACAGTTTCAATTTTTGTGTAAACATCCGAAACGTTGAATTCGCCGTCATTGCTTTACGGCGAGATAACCTAGTTTAAAGGATTATTAGGATTAAAACACCGGTTTGTTGACTTTGCGACGCGAAGCGGCGCATATTTTAAAAAAGTCCCTCCCCCTATTTGAGGGGGAGGGATTGAAGGAGGAGGGGCATCTGGCGGGGCGTTGCGGGGCAACAGCGCCCCACAGGGGCGCGCCCTCCCCGCAGGGTGGGTAGCGGAAAAGAAAACGGCGAAGCCGTTTTCTTTGTAGCGAGGGAGGGCGCAGCCCTCCCCTTATATTAATTTTACTTTGATTTTAATAATTTGACTTTATCCCGCGCCCCAATATATATTATGATATTAAGCCCGACTTTTCGCGAGGATGGCGGAATTGGTAGACGCGCCGGACTTAGGATCCGGTAGGGCGACCTGTGGGGGTTCGATTCCCCCTCCTTGCATTGCGTTTCGGCGGTTCGACGCGGCGGGCCGGAGATGACCGTCGGTATGCTTAAGTCGTTATCAATACACAGTTTACGGACAATTTGCGTTAGCTGCAAATAATACAAAAAAACAAGTTTATTAGCAAGTACGCGGGAGGATTATCGTTGAAGACGACCGTATCGGAGCCTGAGTGCTGGAAGCGCGTAGTGGAGATTGAGGTACCCGAATCGGAGGTTGACGCCGCCGTAGACGCCAAGCTCGCGGAGCTTAAGCGCGGCGCGAGGATGCCGGGGTTCAGGCCGGGCAAGGTGCCTCTCTCGGTCATAAAGCAGCGTTACGGCGCGGCCGCCCGGGCGGAGGCCGTGGAGACGGTTATGCAGGGGGCGTTCAAGTCCGCCTGCGAGGAGCATAAGATCTCCCCTGTCGGCGAGGCCAAGCTCACGGACATGACGGGCGGCGAGGGCGGCGGGCCGCTCCGCTTCACCATCGAGACTGAAGTCGATCCGCCGCTCGCGGAGATAAAGGGCTACGACAAACTGAAGATCAAGGCGAAGCCCGTCAAGGTGACCGACGCTATGGTTGACGACGCGTTCAACGGGTATATAGACCGGTACGCCGATTTCGAGGACGTGAGCCGTCCCGCAAAGAAGGGCGACTTCCTGCGCATACGCTACAAGAGCGTGGCGATAGACGGCGCGGAGCGTCCCGACCTCAAGGATCACTGCCCGGAGTACCCGATAGAGCTGGGCGGCGAGGGGGTCTTTAAGGAGTTCGACAAGGGGCTTTCGGGGAAGTCGGCGGGCGACGAGGCGAAGATAGACGTAAAATTCCCCAAGGACTACGCCGACACGGGCGTGGCCGGCAAGTCGGGGGAGTTCTCCGTCGAGGTGCTCTCCGTGCAGGAGAAGCATCCGCCCGAATTCAACGAGGCGTTCATGGAGAAGATCGGCGGCGTTACGGCCGAGAAGCTGAAGGAGGAGATACGCGCCAGCATCGAGGCGAGGCAGCTGCGCGAGGCCAAGCAGGCCGCCTACGACGAGGCTATTCAAACGTTGATAAAGGACAATGCGATAGAGGTGGCGCCCTCAAGCGCCGCGTCTTTAGCGAGGCACATGCTGGACGACCACCTCAAACGGAACAACCTGCCGGAGCCTGAAGAGGGGCAGCTGGAGGCGTTCAACGGTCTCGCGGTTATGATGCTGAAGCGGATAAAGATCATAGACTACGTGGCCGACAAGGAGAATATCAAGGCCGCGCAGGAAGACGTGGACAATGAGATAATGCAGATGGCGCGGCAGTACGGTCAGGATTTCGACGTCTTGAAGCAGATGCTGAGGAAAGACGGCACGACGAACCGGATCCGTATGGACATCCGCGAGCGCAAGACGCTGGATTTTCTCATCGGCGAGGGCAAGGGGGAGTGATTTTGCGGGTTAAGCAACGTAAAATAAAACAAGAAAGGCGGCAGCGGCAATGTCGTTAGTCCCAATGGTAATCGAGCAAACCGGCCGCGGCGAGCGGTCGTACGATATTTACTCGCGCCTGCTCAAAGAGCGCATCATCTTCCTCGGGTCGGACATCGACGACACGACGGCCGACCTCGTCATGGCGCAGCTCATATTCCTTGAATACGAGGACGCCGACAAGGACATCACGCTCTACATCAACTCGCCGGGCGGCATCGTCAGTTCGGGACTCGCCATCTACGACACCATACAGTACATCAAGCCCGACGTCTCCACGATCTGCATAGGCCAGGCGGCCAGCATGGGGGCGGTGCTTCTCGCCGCCGGCACTAAGGGCAAGCGTTACGCCCTGCCGCACTCCCGCATAATGCTGCACCAGCCGATAGGCGGGGCGGGCGGTCAGGCGGCGGACATCGCCATCCACGCGAAGGAGATCATCCGCATAAAGCAGACTCTGAACGATATCCTATGCAGCCACACGGGGCAGGATAAGGAGGTCATAGCCAAAGACACCGACAGGAATTTCTATATGTCGGCGGAAGAGGCGAAGACTTACGGCCTGATAGACGAAATCTTCACGTCAAGGGAGAGCAGCGGTGGATAATACGTCGAGACCGAGGTTTCCGGACATCAAGTGCTCCTTCTGCGGCAAGGGCCCCGAAGACGGCAAGGCGCTCATCACGGGCATCTCCGCTTTCATCTGCCACGACTGCGTGGGTCTGTGCAGCGACATGGTGCGCGAAAAGACCCACGGCAGCGGGCTTGAGGGCATAGACATCAACAAGCTGCCCACGCCGCAAGAGATGAAGGAGTTCTTAGACCAATACGTCATAGGGCAGACCGAGGTGAAGATGGCGGTGTGCGTGGCCGCCTACAACCACTTCAAGCGTCTGTTCTCGCGGGAGCAGGGCGACGACGACGTGGAGATCGACAAGTCCAACATGCTCATGATAGGCCCCACGGGAACCGGCAAAACGCTGATAGCGCAAACGCTCGCGAAATTCTTAAAAGTCCCGTTCACCATAGTGGACGCGACCATTTTTACGGAGGCCGGCTATGTGGGCGACGACGTTGAGAATATGCTGGTCAGGCTGCTGCAAACCGCGAACTACGACGTGCCCAAAGCGGAGAAGGGCATAATCTACATAGACGAGTTCGACAAAATATCGAGGAAGTCGGCCAATCCCTCTATAACGCGCGACGTTTCCGGCGAGGGCGTGCAGCAGGCCATGCTGAAGATATTGGAGGGCACCGTGGCCGGCGTTCCCCCCAAAGGCGGGCGCAAGCATCCTGAGCAGAATCTCATACAGGTAAACACGAGGGACATACTCTTCATCTGCGGCGGCGCGTTCGAGGGGCTCGACAAGATCATAGAGGCGCGGATGGATCAGAGCCGCATGGGTTTCAACGCCGAGGTGAGGAGCAAGAGCCAGAAGAAGATAGGCGATATACTGCGCAAAGTCGAGCCCGACGACCTGATCTCCTTCGGCCTGATACCGGAGATCATAGGCCGCCTGCCTGTGGTGATGGGTTTGGATCAGTTGGACGAAGACTCCTTGTTACGCATTCTCACGGAGCCGAAGAACGCGCTTGTCAAGCAGTACCAAAAGCTCTTTATCATGGAGGGCGTGACGCTGACGTTCACTAAAGAGGCTTTGAAGGAGACCGTGGATACGGCGGTGCGGAAGAAGACCGGGGCGAGGGGGCTGCGCAACGTGCTGGAGTCGTGTCTGCTGCCCGTGATGTTCGAGCTGCCGTCGCGCAGCGACGTGGCGGAGGTGACGGTTACGAAAGAGACGATCGTGAACAAAGCGCCGCCGGAGTATATGTTTAAGGACGGGGAGGATAAGAAGAGCGCATGAAAATATATCCTTTGATCCTATCGGCGATCATATCGGCATCGATTTTCGCATTGACGGGCTGCTCCACATCCATCCCGCTGGCCGTTAAGCGGCCGCCGATACTTAACACATCCGGTATCAACCGCGTTGCGGTTATGCCGTTCGAGGCCGACGGCGGCAGCGGAGAGATGGCGCGGTACGCCACCACGGTCGCGGCGAGCAACATACAGGCGATGAACCATTTCACTCTTGTGGACCACACGGAAATAGAGCGTCTCCGCCGCAGCGACCGCAGCATTGAGAGCGTCGTCGACGCGACGTTCGTAGGGCGCATGACGCGGACGGCGGCGGACAGCGAAGCGAAGCCGTACGAGTGGACGGACAAAGAGGGCAACGTGCATCACGGAACCACCTACACTACATTCGTGGAGGTCGATTTCAACTATTCGCTCATACGCGCGCGCGACGGGAGCCTTATCGGGCCCATCTCCAAGAGAGGGAGAAACCGCGAATCGAGCAACGACGGCTATCCTTCCGCGCAGGAGCTTATGAGGAAGACCGTCGACGGCGAGCTTAGGTACGTGGGGCGCGACCTCGCCCCGTACACTTCCTATGAACGCCGCGTCTTCGCGGAGGACAAATCCCCCGACAAGGCGTTGAAGGCGGAGATGAAGAACGCGCTCGCTCAGGTGAAAGCGGGGAATTACAAGTTGGCGCTTGAGGCCTACCTCAAAATTTACGAACGGTACAGGAGCATAGCCGCCGCCGAGAACGCGTCCATCCTCCATGAATCTTTCGGCGACGTTCGGCTCGCGGCCGACCTCATGAAAGAGGCCTACGACGCGACCGGAAATCCCAAAGCCATGGCTGTGCTCGATCGGCTGAACAACATTATAAAAGATCAGGAGACGCTCGCGGCCGATTACGGCGATAAGAAAAACCTGACGGAAAAAACATCCGCCTCCGCGAGCGAAGAAATACGCAAGTTCCTCCCGCAAGGGGCGAAGGTGCTGATCTATAACTCCACCCAAGACAACGAGAAAGCGGCCGCCGTCTTAGACAACGTCACCGCCGATTTCATCAAAGCGGGAATAAGCGTAGTCGACCGCGATAATTTAAGCGCCGCGCTGATTCAAGAGGAGTTGCAGACCCAAATGTCCGGAGCCGTGAACGACGACGACATCGTGAGAATAGGCAACGCTACAGGCGCGAACACTATCGTCATCCTCGGCGTGGAAGGCTCAGGCGCGACGCGGCGCTTGCGCGTCAAAGTTCTCGACGTTGAAAAAAGAACGCCCATCATGCAGAGCGATTCCGGCGAAAAGTGGCAGCTGTAAATCCATGAGCTACTTCCGAAAATCAGAGAGTTTATATTATAGCGCCGTTTCGAACGGCGGCGTCTCCGAATCCGAAATGCGCGAAATAGCCGAGTGGCCGCTCGATCGGGCGGCGTTGCTTTTCGCCGCCGCCGATCAAACGAGGCGCGATTTTTTCGGCGGCGCGGTCGATCCGTGCGCGATTATGAGCGTCAAGTCGGGCGGGTGCGGCGAAGACTGCGCATTCTGCTCGCAGTCTACGCATAATCGGGCGGACATAGCGACGCACGGACTTTGCCCTCCCGAAGAAATTATCTCGCGGTGCAGGGAAGCGTGGTCTAAGGGACTGCCGTTTTGCGCGGTGTCGAGCGGACGGCGGCTCAGTCAATCGGAGTTTAAAGCGTTGTGCGGGACGCTTTCGGAATGCGGCAACAACGGGGAGAAACACGCTTCGCTGGGGATCCTCGACGACGGCGAATTCGCGGCGTTACGGGAGGCGGGAGTTGTTTGCTATAACCACAATTTGGAGACGAGCCGCAATCATTTCGCTAAGATAGTGACTACGCATAGTTACGACGACAGGGTGACGACCGTCCGCAGGGCGAAGACGGCGGGGTTGAGGGTGTGCTGCGGGGGGATCTTCGGCGTCGGCGAGAGCTGGGACGACAGGATCGCGCTGTGTTTGGAGCTGCGCGGGCTGGGGGTAGACACTGTGCCGATAAATTTTCTGAACGCCATAGAGGGCACGCGCGTTAAACCGCCGAAGGAAACGCCGCTTGAGTTTTTGAAGATCGTCGCGCTGTATCGATTGGCCATGCCTAAGTCTACGATTAAGGTTTGCGGCGGGCGGGAGAAGATTTTGGGGCCGCTGCAGCCGCTGATCTTTTCGGCGGGGGCGAACGGGTACATTACGGGCGGATACTTGACCACGGGCGGGGCCGGAGCGGACGCGGACGACGGGATGATCGGGGCGTTGGGGCTATCTCGGATTCCATGATTGCGACGTGGCCATCGCTAAGGCTATGAAGATCATCATCACTATCGCGGCCCGCGTCTGTTTTTTGTACTCGTGCTCGCGGCGGATCAAGTCCAATTTTTGCGCGGACGGGGCCTTAACGCTGTCCGCCGCCAAAGCCGCTTGCAATAACTCGTCATCGTCAAGATCAATGACGTCTATGCGCCCCTTGCCGACGCTGTCGGCCTTAGCGACATCGGCGGTCGTATCGTTGACGTTGACGGTATCAATCGTTTTACCGTCAACGCTATTATCAATTACGCTGACCGCGTCCGCCGATATTTGGGCTGACGCGGTCAATACGCAGACGCATAGCGTTGCCGCCGTCGGTAAAATGATGTTCCGTATCATCCCAGAATCAGCCTGTCTAATATCGCCATAGCCTCTTTGGGATTGGCCGCGCCCTTAGACGCTTTCATCACCTGCCCCATGAAGAAGCTCGCGAGCTTTTTATCGCCGCCCTTGTACCTCTGAACCTCGGTCGGATGCGCGTCAACCACGCCTTTCACCACCGCCTCAAGCGCGGACGTGTCGGACACCTGCTCCAACCCCTGCTCCTTTATCACCGCGCCGGGTTCCTTGTCTTCGCTCTCCATCAAGTCCAAAACCCTCTTCGCGGCTTTGGCCGAAACGCCGCCGCCGTTTATCAGCTTTATCAGTTCGCCGAGACGCTCAGGTTTGGTCTTCAGCTCGAACGGGCTCTCGATCTTCGCGTCGTTCATCATGCGCATGATGTCCGTCATCACCCAATTCGCGGCGGACTTCGCGTCGCCGCAGCCGCTTACGCAACGCTCAAAATAGTCGGCGAGGGGGCGCGAGCCTGTCAGCACCTCGGCGGCGTAAGCGGTGACCTTGTAGTCGCCCTCGAACCTGCGGCGGCGCGGCGCGGGCAGCTCCGGCAGAGATTTTTTCATCTCGTCAACCAGACCGTCCCCCAGCACGAGCGGCGTGAGGTCGGGATCGGGGAAATAGCGGTAGTCGTCCGCGTCCTCTTTTGTGCGCATGGGGACGGAGCGGTTTTCGCTCGGATTCCATAAGAATGTTTGCTGCACGACGCGCCCGCCCGACCTCAAAACCTCCTCCTGCCGCTTCGCCTCGTATTCGAGAGCCTTTTCGAGGTTGCGGAAGCTGTTCATGTTCTTGATCTCCGTCTTCGTGCCGAGCTTGCTTTCTCCCTTATGGCGCAATGAGATGTTCGCGTCGCAGCGCAGACTGCCCTCTTCCATGTTGCAGTCGCATACGCCGAGATACTCCAATATCTGCTTCAGCCCCATGAGGTAGGCGTAGGCCTCCTGCGGGCTGCGCATGTCGGGTTCGGAGACGATCTCTATGAGCGGGCTGCCGCAGCGGTTCACGTCGAAGAGCGAGTCGGGGTCTTGATCGTGCACGAGCTTGCCCGCGTCCTCCTCCATGTGCACGCGGTTGACGCGGACGGACGACTCCCGCCCGTCTACGACTATCGGCAGCGTCCCGGAGACGCATATCGGGATGTCCAACTGCGATATCTGGTAGCCTTTGGGAAGGTCGGGGTAGAAGTAGTGCTTTCGGGCGAAGATCGACTTGCTGTTGATCGCGCATCCGAGCGACAGCCCCGTGCGCACGGCCATCTCCACCGCCGACCTGTTGAGGGCGGGGAGCGCGCCGGGAAGGCCGAGGCAGACGGGGCACCCGTGGGAGTTGGGCCGCGCGCCGAACGGGGTGGTGCAGCCGCAGAAGAGCTTGGTCGTTGTGAGCAGCTGGGCGTGGACTTCCAAGCCGATTACAGTTTCGTATTCCATAACGCCGCCTCCTTAGCGGGGATCCGCCGCCACGGGGGGCCGTGCGGTTCGGTTGTCAATAAAAATAAATATAATCCGTACGGCAAAGCGAAGTTTTTTAATAAAATTTGACATCCCGACCGCCCATATATTATTTTGATTATCAACCGACCCGACCCCGCCGACCCGAGACGCGACCCTGCCGCGATCCTCGGAGACGGGGGGAGACGGGGCGGATTTCGACCTTTACGGGGGACTTATGAACTTCGCCGACACGACATCTCCGACCTGCCGACCCGACCGCGCCGACGGCGAGGGGACGGAGTGAGACGGGGCGGGGTCAGACTGCCTTTTTTTATTTAGGTATTGACATTTTAAGTTCCATATATTATTTTAATATGTGTTACTTTGAGACGTTATGTGCTAGTTTTTTGAAACTGAATATTAAAAATGCCAGCGTGCGGTGTGGTAAACACGTAAGTCCAGTTGGTTAAATTCACCTTTTAAAAGGAGAGTACCGATGGACTTTCACATGAAGTTGCCTCGCCGTAAGCGCGAATTTGCTTTGTTTATGGCTATTATCTCCATTATATCCGTAAATATTATTGCTCCTCTAATTGCCTGCTTTGAGATAGGTTTCCGTCTTGATGTATGGAAAGAGGTTTTGATGATTATCCCAATGGTGTGGTTAGCGATTATTATATTGGTATTACTGACTTATAAACCTGCAGAATGGCTTACACGAAAGATTGTTCGTCATGGTGATAGTTTTCGTGCAACTGTCACTATAAATATCTTGTGCTCTGTTTTTCTACTTTCCATATTTCTTACGGTTATAGGAACATGGATAGGTAGTAGGCACATAAGTATAGAACCGATTACCGGATTCTTTTATAAATGGCCACGTAATTTTGCAATTGCTCTTGGCGTGGAATTGTTAATTGCACAACCTATAGCAAGATTTGTTATGTTGAAATACCATCAATATACTGATGGTAAAATACAACAGACTTGCGAACGAAATTAATTGCAGTGTGGTCGGCGTGTAGTCATCCCGCCCAACCTTTTTTGGCAATCCCGCCGCCCGTCCCCCCGCGTCCCCCGCCTTCCCCGTCCGATCCCTGCGGTCGGCGGGGTCGGGTCGGTGGGTCGGTTCTTCAGTATTCTCTATAAATATCGTGTTTACCGACATCGAGAAGTTTAATAGTATCGTTTTCAAGTTCCCAAATCAGGCGGATATCCATGTTTATGCTGCTCGCTCTGGTTCGCTTTTTCGTACCTTTATATAGTTTTTCGGTACGTAACGACGGATGGTCGGGGTTTTCTGCTAACAAATCTATTTTGCTCAATATTATTTCTTGTCTTTTCGGCGAAAACATTTCAAAACTTTTCAGAAATGCGTCCGTAGCATACAAAGTATATTTCATTTTTTCGAATCCATTTTGATTCCGAATTTAGCCGCTAACTCTTGAACAGTTATCGGTTTTGCTTCGCCGCTCGCTATTTTTAAATCCAATTCTTCGCCGAGTTTTGCCCACTTATCGAGTAACTCCTGCGGGTATACGTACTCGTAATCGTACTCCGACTCATCCTCCGGTACGCCGTCAAGGCCGTCAATGCCGTTAATGACGGGTTTGGCTTCCAGTTCTGCGGTAATCATGGTTAAATCCTCCTTTGATATAAAGATAATACATTTCAAATAAAGAGTCAAAATATTATTATATCTAATAATATACGTTATAGACGGCGGCAGCGGCAAGTTTTTTTCGCCGGATGCCGCCCGCTTGCCCGTCCCCCGTGTCCGCGCCGTCCCGTCTCCGTCGTTCGTCCCATCCGCGCGGCTCGAGTATAAGTCGTCCTCGTCGTCGTTTTTCACTCCCCGTCCCGCCCAATAATTTGACTTTGGCGGTGGTCGGTCGGTGTTTTGCCTTTGACTTTGACTGAACTTGTTTATCTCGGCGAAGCCAAAATGCGGGGTTTAGCCCCGCATTTATCTATGAAGCCGAAGGCTTCGTCTTAAAAAGATTTAGATTTTAAAGAATTTGATTTTAAAGAATTGGATTTTAAAGATACGACCCGCCTAATCTTGTACGCACCGCACCGACCGCCCGTCTTTCTTGTTCGCGTCCTTTCTCTGAAACGCCTCGTCAAGATCGTGCATCGTCAGCATTTCCCAGCTGTAGGCCTCACGGTCGTTGCGCTCCGTGGATGTCCACCAATATCCGGTACTTCCGAGACTAGTGAAATCCATTGTCGCGAAGCGACCGCATTGGCCGCCGGAGAGGGCCGAGAATCCGTAATCGTCCGTTCCGTTGTAGGTATATACTTTCCCGTTACTATCTTTGGTCTCCCAGCCGCTTTTAGCTTTCAGTATTTTTGAGTCCATCCTCGCGCCGTCCGTCCAACCGTTGGCGGCGACGTTAGCCGTCAAGATCAAACGCTTCCACTCCCATGTGTCAGGCAAATACCAACCTTTAGGGCAGACTTGCTGTGCAGCGTTCCAGTCATACAGCCTGCCGTATTTATCGCAATAGGAATTACTGTCTTTATAACACCAAGCGTCTCCAGTTTGGGGCTTATAGTTTAGGTTCTGCGCCATCCACGTCTTGCCGCCTATTTTGACGGTGTTGTACTTTTTGCCGTCTCTGGCGTCCGTAAGCGGTTTCGCTTTTTCTGACAACGGCATCGCGGCTATCGTGAACCGCGCCTTCTGCGGCGGCGCTCCGTTTACCGAGGCGACGCGGACTGTCAGGTTGTCGCTGATGTCGTCCGCTTTTACATTTTTGAAGTCTATGGAACGAATGATGTCCTCGCTCGCGATCCAAACGGAGAACCGGCCTTTGTCGTCACGATTGATATTGAACGCCGGGTTTAGTTTGACTTTCTCGCCGCCGATCACCCGTCCCTGTTGGTTTACCAGTTCAAAGGCCGCCGATATATCGTACTGTATACGCGAAACCGAGGCGGCCGAGGCAAACGGGTTTGTCTTGGAGACGCCGGCTTTCGGCCAACCGGAAAGCCCCCATTCTTTCTTCCTCTTCGTGGCGTCCAGCCCGTCCAATACCGACATAGCCGCCTGACCCGCCGCCACAAGCTGCGGCTCCGCCGCGGCGAACCACGCCTTGTCGGCTATCATGGTCATGGCAATGCTAAGGGTGGCGGTCTCTTTTTTGTAGTCGACGTTCTTCGTCCTAATGTCGGTAAAATACGTCAGAGTGTACGGCGGGTCGGCGGCGTTGATCATCTCGTATAAGATCTCCTCCGTCTCCGCGAGCTTCGCCACCCAATTCTTCCGCCAAGCGATATCGTTCCGCACATCCGCGCCGATATTCCCGCTGGTAATATTCGCCGCAACAACCGTAGACCGCTTAACCGCTTCTTTCAACGCCGGGTTGAAGTTCGCGGCTTGGTAGTAGTAGCTCAGCGCCGTTACCTCCGTCCCCGCCCTCTGAGCGGTAACGCCCTTGGCGAGGGCGGTCTGGGCCAATACTTGATTCGCCTCAACCGTTCCCGAAAGATCTTGTTTCGCCTTGTCCGTGAGCTTCACCCCCACCTTTTGAAGCAGCTCGAGAGAGGCGCGGCGCACGCCCGTAAGGTTGTCCAATTCCGCAAATGTAAACGTCCCAGAATACGAGGCGGCAGTCATCTTGTTGGCGGTGGCGGTAATGTTTATCTTAATGTTGTAACCCGTAGCCGTCTTCATTATGTTTCCGGTAAGGAAATGGCTGGTAGGCGCCATACGCCCAAGCGCCACGTCCATCTTAGCCTCCGCCTTGTCGTCGTACTCCTCGGCGATGAGTTTGACGTATATGTCGTCGAGCCGCTCCCAATCCAATATGGAAATGGCGGAGTAATTAGAAAAGTTACTGACAAACTCGCCCTGCACAAGCGCCGGAATGTAGCTCTGATCTTTCGTAAGCCCGGTTGACTGCGGGACATATATGGTGAGGCTGATCCCTTTGCCGCCGTCGCCCATGTAGTTTTGCGCGGACACGTGCAGGGCGAACGCGGTTAGAATAACGGTAATGGCGACCATGACGGCACGGCGAGAATAGCCTTTCATGATTTAACCCTCCTTTTTAATAAGATAATACATGCGGACACAAAAGTCAATATTTATATACTAGCGGAGCCTTAAAAAATACAAATCTTTTTTAGACGAAGCCTTCGGCTTCATAGATAAATGCGGGGTTGAACCCCGCATTTTGGCTTCGCCGAGATAAACAAGTTCAGTCAAAATCAAAGTCAAAGTCACAAAAAAAGGCTTTTTTCTTTTGACGTTGACTGAAGTTCGGGGGTTTAGCCCCCGAACTATCTATGGAAGGCGAAGCCTTCCGTCTAAAAATGATTTTAAAGACTTTGACTTTAATAAGACACTAAGCAATGGCGTCTAATATTATTTTCACAAAATGACGACTCCCAAAGACTTCGGCTTCCAGTGGCACATAACCGACCGTTGCGCGGGCGGGTGCCGGCATTGCTATCAGGCGGCTTTTGACGGCGCTTCGGAGATGCCTATCGGTACGTTGATACGTATAGCCGATTGCATAATGACCGCCCTCTCCGACGCACAGGTCAGCGTGAACGTTACCGGCGGCGAGCCGTTGCTCTATCAACGCGGCGGCAATGGCAACGTGTTTGAATTGTTGGCGCATTTATCGGCGTTTGACAATCTGGGCGAACTCAATATCATCACCGCTACATACGGTTTGGATCAACACGTTATCGATAACTTGAAATCGATCCCCAAGCTGACATCCGTGAAGGTCTCGTTGGAATCGCACGACCCGCTGATCAACGACGATATCCGCAATAAGGGTCATTTCGATATGGCGACGCGCAATATCAAAACGTTAATCGACTCCGGTCTGCCGGTGGTTATTATGGCGACGTTGAGCAAACGCAATTATCAATCGGTTGAGGGGCTATGCAGACTATGCGCCGACCTCGGCGCGGCGGGGATTATCCTTGAACGCTACGTGCCGCTGGGATGCGGGGCGGACATAGCGGACAGCGTGTTGACGTCTCATGAGTGGAGAGACATTGCCGCCGCCGTGATCCGCGTCGCAAATATTGACGTATCAATAGACGGCCTCCTCCAATATCGGGCATTTCGTATAGACATGCCTAACGGCTTATTGGGCGACGGCTGCGAGGTAAGCGGCGCCTTCTGCAATCTCGGCGCCTCGTCTATGGCCCTGATGCCCGACGGAACTGTGTACCCATGCCGTCGCGTTCCGACAGCCATAGGCAAACTGCCGGACGACGGGATGGAGCGGATATTAACCTTGTTAAACGGCTATTCATCCACCCCGCAGCTATGTTTTGGGTTTGATTTCTAGGCGTTTGGGCCGGATTTATGGCGGACAGACGCGCTTAGACCCAAATTTTTGAGGAAAATACCGTGGGAGGGTTGACTTTTGGCGCGGAAAATAGTAAATTAGTAAAGAGGGTAGGTTTTATGATAACTAAAACAATGGAAGAGGCCCTGAAGTATTTTACCGATGTTTTAGGCTTGACGTCAAATGATTATACGGCGATGCACATTGACATAGCCAATATGGTCAATAATGAGGTCAAAGCTATTTATGACATTTTTGGTAATGTGAATGCTGGAGGGTACTTAAAAGGGTTCCAAATAACAACGAGTATGCCACCCGGCATGGTAGCATATTACTCTCCTTATAACAAAGAGGTGTCTTTGCAAAAAGGGGACGTTATGTACGGAAAGTCATTGGCTAAAATGGGAGCAAACGCACAGAAAAACCATGAGGCCAGCTTTTGGAGTACAAATAAACCAGAACACGCTGTGCGGCATGAATTGGGTCATGCTGTTGGGTATTGGTTGACGAGCATGGATGCCGTTATGCGTAATAAAATTTCTATTTTACATAGTCAGTTATTGAGAGATAGCGGAATAGATGTGTGGGACCGGTTTAGAAACGCCAAAGAGCAGAAATTAGCGGCGGGAAGATTAATATCGCATTACGCTTTAAAAGCGGATAAAGAACTTATTGCTGAATCCATTGCGGAATATATGACTGGAAATCCGAGGGAAGTTGCTATAAGAGTTGTGAAAATTTTATTGAAAACAGAGGAGGTTTGATATGTTACTGACAGACGAGCAGTCAAAACATTTGAGTAACGGTGTTAATGATTATTCATTCGTATTTAACGACAACGATACCGTCACTGACTCCGAGAGGCAGTGGTTAAAGGATATGGATAGTTTTATATTGGATAACATGGGATATCACTTTATAGACAACTATCAAGATTTGTACAAAGCCGCGCCAACAACCGCGCACAAGGCTGTAGCTGTCTAAACTTAAATAAAACAATAAACGGGCGGCAACCTGCTGTTTAGCTTCCCAAAAGGCCAAAATATGGGAAAGACGATAACCGAAAAGATCTTCGACAAGCACAAAATCGACGAGCCGTTCCCCGGCACCGCCGTTCTTTCGCTCGATGTGGTGATGTGCCACGAGATTACCACGCCCATCGCTATCTCCGATCTCGAGTGGCGCGGCAAGGACCGTGTCTTCGACGCCTCCAAGATCAAGGCGGTGATCGACCACGTGACGCCCTCCAAGGACTCCAAGAGCGCGGCTCAGGCCAAGATACTGCGCGATTGGGCGCGGCGCCACGGCATCAAGGACTTCTTTGACGTTGGTCACAACGGCGTCTGCCACGCGATTTTTCCTGAAAAGGGCTTCATCCGACCTGGTTACACGGTGATCATGGGCGACAGCCACACATGCACGCACGGCGCGTTCGGGGCCTTCGCGGCCGGGGTGGGGACGACCGACCTCGAGGTGGGGATACTCAAGGGCGTCTGCGCCTTCCGTCCGCCGGAGAGCATACGCGTCGATATCGTCGGCAAGCTGCCAAGGGGCGTCTACGCCAAGGACGTGATCCTCGAAGTGATCCGCAGGCTCACCGTAAACGGGGCGACCGACCGCGTGATAGAGTTCCGAGGCGAGGTCGTGGACGCGATGTCCATGGAGGAGCGGATGACGCTCTGCAACATGGCGATAGAGGCCGGCGGGACAAGCGGTCTGTGCATGCCCGACAAGACGACGGTCGAATACCTGTGGCCGTTCATCTCGTCCGACTATAAAAACGACAAAGACGCCGCCGTCAAAGAGTTCGCCAAGTGGCACTCCGACTCCGATGCCTCATACGCCAAGACTATGACTGTAGACATCTCAAACCTCGCCCCGGTAGTCACAGTCGGCTACAAGCCGGATCAGGTTGAGTTTGTTAAAGATTTAAAAGACGTTAAGATCGACCAAGTCTACATAGGCTCCTGCACGAACGGCCGCATATCCGATTTAAGGATCGCCGCCGCAGTGATAAAATCCGCGTTGACAAAGGGGAAAAAATTGGCCGACGGAGTACGCGGCATAGTCAGCCCCGCGACCCCGGCGATCTATCGCAAAGCGATGGAAGAGGGCCTGCTGGCAACCTTTATGGATGCCGGTTACTGCGTAGCCAACCCGACCTGCGGAGCGTGTTTGGGTATGTCGACAGGAGTGTTGGCAGAAGGCGAGGTCTGCGTATCGACAACGAATCGGAATTTTAACGGCCGTATGGGCAAGGGAGGCATGGTACACTTAGCCTCCCCGGCAACAGCGGCAGCCAGCGGAATCGCGGGGAGATTGGTTGATCCGAGAGACTATTTGTGAGAGTCTTCGCTATTTTGTGTGGGTAGGCAATAAATAAAAATCAAATTCTTTAAATCAAAATCTTTTTAAGACGAAGCCTTCGGCTTCATAGATAAATGCGGGGCTAAACCCCGCATTTTCAATCAAAGTCAAAAGATTTTGACTTTATCTGTTGACTGAAAATCGGGGGTTTAGCCCCCGATTTATCTATGGAAGGCGTAGCCTTCCGTCTAAAAAAGCATTTGATTTTAATGTTTTTGATTTTAAAAGATTTTTATTATGAAAGGAAAAAATATGAAAACATTCGGCGGGCCGGTGCTCTTCTTAGACCGTTCTGATATAAACACGGACGAGATAATCCCGGCAAAATACTTGACCGAGTCCAAAAAAGACGCGCTTAAGCCGTATCTCTTAGAGGACTTAAAGCTAGACGGGTTTGACCCTGCCGCCGATTGGCGGGGACACGTCAAAGTCGTCGTAACCCGCGCCAATTTCGGCTGCGGATCATCCCGCGAACACGCGCCGTGGGCGCTTGAGGTGAACGATATCACCTGCGTGATAGCCGAGAGCTACGCCCGAATCTTCCGTCAGAATATGTTTAACGGCGGGATGCTGGCTATTGAATTATCAGCCGGACAGATTGACGAGATTTTCACGCTTAATGATAAAGATAAGGGCGCGGTGGATTGCAAGATTGACACGGCGGGAAAGAAATTGACGTTCACAAGCGCCGGGGGGACTAAGAGCGTCGATTTCAGCTTGTCGCAATTCGACAACGCGCTGGTCGAGGCGGGGGGATGGGTGGAATTTGCGGATAAAAAGTATTAAAATCTTTTTTAGACGAAGCCTTCGGCTTCATAGATAAATGCGGGGCTAAACCCCGCATTTTCAATCAAAATCAAAAGATTTTCTGGATTGGCTTCGCCGAGATAAACAAGTTGCTTCGTCGCTTCGCTCCTCGCAATGACCGTCATTGCGAGCGAAGCGAAGCAATCCATTGTTTTGACGTTGCAGTTGACTGAAGTTCGGGGGTTTAGCCCCCGAACTATCTATGGAAGGCGTAGCCTTCCGTCTAAAAAAGACTTTAAAGATTTTGATTTTAAAAGATTTTAAAGATTTTGAAAACCTAAGTCAGAATCACAAAAGGAATTTGACTATATGTTCGACGCGCCTAAGGTTAAAAACGACATCGTTAATTGGATCCGCGCCTTCTTCAACGACTACGGACGCGGTTGCAACGCCGTGGTCGGGATCAGCGGCGGGAAGGACAGTTCCGTTACGGCGGCGCTTTGTGTTGAGGCTCTGGGGGCGGATAGGGTCGTCGGCGTTTTGATGCCTCGGGGGGAGCAGTATGATATTGACTTCTCTCGCGAGGTCGTCAATCACCTAAAGATCAAACATTACGTCGTCAACATAAAGGACGCGGTGGACGCTCTTTTCGCCTCTGTCAACGCCGGTGGGTTGACGCCAAGTCGTCAGGCGCTTGTCAATACTCCGGCTCGTATCAGGATGTCCGTTCTCTACGCGGTCGCGGCTACGGTGAACGGGCGGGTGGCCAATACTTGCAATTTGAGCGAAGACTGGGTGGGCTACTCCACGAAATTCGGCGACAGCGCCGGAGACTTTTCGCCGCTTGCGCAGATTACCGTGGCGGAGGTGAGGGCGCTGGGGCGGGCGCTGTCTCTGCCGGCGAAGATCATCGAAAAAGTGCCGGAGGACGGGCTTTCCGGAAAATCGGACGAAGAAAATTTGGGATTTACATATGCAGTGCTGGACAAGTACATCCGCGAAGGGATCTGCGAAGACGCGGCAATTAGGGAGCGGATTGACAAACTGCACGAGGCAAATCTGCATAAACTGCGCTTTATGCCGTGCTTTGAACTACGTTGATTCTTCTGGATTGGCTTCGCCGCAATAAACACGGTGCGAGCGTAGCGAAGCAATCCAGTTTCTTTCAATCCTATAATCCTTTTAATCCTGCTAATCCTAATTCAGACAACGTGTTTACAGGCCTAGACCTCCGTCATTATCAGGTATCCTAGGAACACGAACACCGGCAGACCAAGACCGACTTGTATCAGCAGGTCGGAGTAAAAGTGCCCGCGTTCCGACTTTCTTTGCGTCTTTCCGGCCTCTTTTATCTGTCTTGACGCCTCTTCAGGCGAGAATTTCATTACCTTGGGGGGGCGGTTCATCAACATACGGAATGACTCTCCTAATCCCAGCCTGTAGAGGCAGACGGCTATCGGCAGGGTCATGTACGCCGCTACCCAGTGGAGGTGGGGGTGCTGGGCTATGGCGACGCAGACCGCGCCGCAGACCATTGTCGTCGTCAGTATGCCGGTCAAGACGCAGGCGTCCCGGTGCGAGAAACCTCGGTAGAGGAAGCGGTGGTGTAGGTGGAAGCTGTCGGCGGTTACAATGAACTTGAAGGTGTTCACCGGCCCGCGGTGGCCGGCCCGGACGTAGCGCCGCAGGATCGTGGTCAGCACCTCTATGATCGGGACGCCCGCCAGGAGCGGCGTAAGGGCCATGACCTTGCCGCTGCCGTTCAGGTCGAAGGCGGCTCGGATGGTCAGGAGGGCGATCATGTAGCCCAGGAAGCACGAGCCGGTGTCGCCCATGAAGACCTTGGCCGGCGGCGCGTTGTGCACCATGAAACCGGCGGCCGCGCCGGCTACGAAAAGGCTTAGCGCCGCGGTCTGGAAGTCCCCTACAATGTACAGCACCGCCGCGGCGCCGAGGAGCGACAGAGTGGAGACGGTCCCGGCGAAGCCGTCCAGGCCGTCGATCAGGTTGTAGCCGTTTATTAGCCACATTATCCACAGCACGGCGATCAGGTTGCTGGCGAGTTCCGGGATGGTAAAGAGGCCGAAGACCGAGATTACGCCGGGGCGCACGCCTAAGGCGAAGACCGTGAGGGCGGCGAGGACGGCGGTTACGAGGAGCTTGTGCCGTACCCGTATGTTCACAAACCGAGTGTCGTCGAGAAACCCCAGCGCCCCTATGCATACCGCCGCGACGATTATGGAGACAAGCATCCCGTTTGGGATTGAGGCGCTTCCGGAACGTTGCGAGACCGCGTGCCAAGCAATGGTCGCGGCAAGCGTTGCGGCGACTATCGCCACCCCGCCGACGCGCGGTATGGGGTCGGAGTGCGCCTTGCGGTGGTCGGGCGTATCGGCAAACAGATGGGTCAGCCGCGTCCTTAAAATGAGGCGTATAACCGCCCACGCGATAAGGGCGGAGAGCACCGTAAACAAGAGTACAATCAGGCTATCTGCGTTGGTCATGGCAATCCCAGTCCTATGGCGGCCCTTTGTCCCCGCCCCTCCCATATATTAGACTAAAGCTCCCCATAATATGATACAATTTTGTGGCGGAAAAGTCAATAAAAAGGAAAATTGCGCCCTTTTAGACTCTCTCACACTATAAAATACGGTTTGCCTTACGTAAAATTTATACGAAAATAGCTATGCCACCCCATCCGTAGTATATTTGGGACGGAGAATTTGATTTTTTGTTCTTTTGGTTTGACAATACGACGGAATTGTTGTATCATTATAATAATGTACGGATGCGCCGCCATACCGCGGCGCGTCGCAACGGCGAAAACGAGAATCGGGAAATCATGCTACTCTTCAAGATTATACCCGCGTTCGGGCGGGTCCTGCAATGGGGAAAGGTCTCCGTCTCGGACGCCAAGGCGTTGGGCTGGGTAATAGGGGCCACCCTGACAGGCACCAATGCCCTGATAGCCGGCGCCGCCTGCACCCTGTTCATTCTGTCGCCGATTTGGTACGTCACCGCCTCCCTGGGCTGCGCCGCGTTGCTCTGGAACATTATGCTCGCCATCTCCATAAGCAAGCAAATAGCCAATGACCAAGCCAACATCAACAAAAACCAACAGCTCTTCAGGCGCTTCCAAAACACCACACGGTACTTCGAGAGCATTCTGCAAGACACCTCCGATATCATAATATCGCTGGACGCCGACTATTTAATCTTCAAATTCGCCGCCGGCGCCCAGAACCACCTCGGCTACAGCCAAGAGGAGGTGCTGGGAAAACCCTTCGAAATACTCTTCATAGACAAGGCCGACAAGGACAAGATGCACCCCTCCGACCAAAACAGCGTGGGCGGCGAGGTCCCCATGAAGACAAAGTCGGGCAAGACCATAGTGGTCAATATGTGCGTCTCCAAAATGCGCGACGGCGGCTACGTCGTCACGGCGCAGGACATAACCGAGAAGAAAGACCTGCAAGAGCAGCTCGCCAGAAACAACGAAAAACTCAACCGCCTGGCCATAACCGACGACCTGACCGGTCTGTTCAACTGCCGCCACTTCTACGAGGTCATAGCCAGCGAACTATCAAGATTCAAACGCCACGCGGACAGAAAGCTCTCCATCATATACATAGACATCGACAGATTTAAGGAGTACAACGACGCCAACGGCCATCAAATGGGCGACTACGCCCTCAAGTCCCTGGGCGACGTCGTGAACGCCTGCATAAGGAAGGGCGTCGACTCCGGCTTCCGCTACGGCGGCGACGAATTCGTGGTCATCCTCACCGATACCTGCATGGACAAAGCAATGGTAGTCGCCGAACGCATACAAAAGCAGTTCCGCGCCCTGAAATTCGGCGAAACAAGCCTGTCGGTGGGCATAGCCGAGGCCAAAGAAGACGACAACGAGACGACGCTGGTACGGAGAGCGGATCTGGCGATGTACGCCTCCAAAAAAGGCGGAAAGGACAAAATCACCCTGGCCACAGACGACCACCCGGAGTACAGCATCCCCCCCTCGGAAACGGGGTACTTCTCCGCAAGCGGCGTGTGAGGCCCTGCGCCATATTTCCATCAACCACGTTCTCCGCAACCGCCGCTTGACGCCCGCTTCCGCATAAAAATTCCCTCGAAATTCGGACGAGTCCTATCCGAATCCGTCCGAATTTCGGGCGACGACGGGCGGCGCCGGACAAAATTCGCGGTCAAAACAGGAGGTTACGGGGCGTTGCAGGATTAAATATATAATTCCCAATTTTTATTGATGGCAACAATGAGAAAAGAAATGGATTAATGATCAGACCTCCATGATCTCTTTTTCTTTCAGCGCCAATTGATCATCGGCTTGTTTTACGTATTTATCCGTGATCTTTTGGATGTCGTCGAGGCCCTTTTTCTCTATGTCCTCGGTGATGGCTTTATCTTTCTGCGCTTTTTTCAGTTTTTCGTTGGAGTCTCGTCTGACGTTTCTGACGGCGACTTTGGTGTCTTCGGCTGTTTTGCGGCAGTTTTTGAAGAGTTCTTTGCGGCGCTCTTCGGAGAGCGGCGGGATCGGCAGGCGGACTTGGTTGCCGTCGCTCTGCGGGTTTAGGCCCAGGCCCGAGGCTTGCACGGCTTTTTCTATGGCTTGGATCATGCTCTTCTCCCAGGGTTGGACGACCAGCATTCTGGCGTCGGGCACGGAGATATTGGCTACTTGGTTGATCGGGGCGGGGCTGCCGTAGTAGTCCACGGTGATCCCGTCGAGGAGCGCGGGGGTTGCGCGTCCCGTTCTGATTTTGGCCAGATCTTTTTTCAGGCTGTCGAGCGTTTTCTGCATACGGTGCTCGGTTTCGCTTTTAATATCTTCCAACGCGCCCATATTGTTACTCTCCTGTTTTATTTGATGGTGTTTTTATTTTCTATAATTGTTAAATAGCGTCCGCCGGCGTGACGGTTGTTCCCACCGGTTCTCCCATCAGGCATTTGGCCAAGTTCCCCTCTTCCAGCAGTTTGAAGACGATGATCGGGATAGCTTGTTCCATGCAGAAAGAGAACGCCGTCGCGTCCATCACTTTCAGTTTTCTTGACAGCGCCTCCGCGTGCGTAATATTGTCGAAGCGTTTGGCGTCCGGGTTTTTCATGGGGTCGCTGTCGTAGACGCCGTCGACCTTCGTGGCTTTGAGTATCGCTTCGGCGCCGATTTCCGCGCAGCGCAGGGCGGCGGCGGTGTCGGTTGTGAAGAAGGGGCTGCCGGTCCCGCCGCCGATCAAGGCGACCGCGCCCGATTCCAGGGCGGCGACCGCGCGTTCCGGCGTGTAGTACTCGCCGGCCCTGTCGAGGCGGACGGCGGTCAGCACCCGCGCGTCGATACCGAGGAACTTCAGGCTCTCGGCGAAGGCGATCGAGTTGATGACGGTCGCGAGCATTCCCATCGCATCGCCGGCTACGCGGGAGACGTTCTTCGCCGCGGCGCCGCGGATGAAGTTACCTCCGCCGATGATGATCGCTACTTGCACGCCGCCCCTGGCTATCGCCGCCACCTCTTCGGCTATTTTGGAGACGATGGCGTCGTCAATACAGAAACCCTGCTTACCGGCCAACGCCTCGCCGGACAGCTTCAACAGTACGCGCTTGTACTTGTATGTGCGGTTCGTCATAGCACTGTTTTTTTAATCCTATAATATGTTTTCTAATCCTATTTTCTGGATTGGCTCTGCCGTTTCGCCCCTCGCAACTTGTTTACCTCGGCGAAGCCAATGACCGTCAGCGCGAGCGTAGCGAAACAATCCAGAATCTTTTAAATCACATAATCTGTGTTAATAATCCTACCAACTTGTTTATCCCGCCGAAGGCAATCCTAATTCAGACATCTTCGTTAATCAGACGACTGTCACTCCGTCCCTAATTCTAACCGTATGAAGCAGGCCGGCGTGACTTCGGTTCCTACGGCTTTCGACGTCTCGGCGATTCTGTCTTTCACGGTTTTTTCCGTGTCGCGAATGAACTTTTGGTTGACGAGCGCAGAGGCCTCGTAGAATTTGGCCAATTTGCCCTCCACCATTTTGTCCCAAATCTTTTCCGGTTTGCCGGAGTTTTTGGCTTGGTCGCGGTATATCTCCTTCTCCTTGGCTATCACCTCTTCGGAGATATCGGAGGCGCTTACGGCTATTGGGTTTTCGGCGGCTATCTGCATGGCCAAGTCCTTGCCCAGCTCCGCCAGAGCGGGGGATTTCAGGGCGTCGGGGGTCGCGGCCGAGAGCTTTATCAGCACGCCGATTTTGCCGGCGCCGTGGAGGTAGGTGAACACCTTCTCGTTTGCGTTTTCGGCTTCCAGTTTCTTGTAGCGGCGGAACGAGATGTTCTCGCCGATTTTGCCTACGAGTTCCGTTACCCGCGCCTCAACGGACACGCCGCCTATGGAGGCGTCCGTGAGTTTGAGGGCGGCGGCGTGGTCGGCGGGCTTCTTGGCAAGCAAAAGCTTTCCGAGCTTGTCGATGAACGCGATGAAGTCGTCGTTGCGGGCCACGAAGTCGGTTTCGGAGTTCACCTCGTACGCTATGGCCGCATTGTCGTCTGAAACAATGGAGACCTTGCCCTCTTTGGCGGCCTTGTCGGCGCGCTTAGCGGCCGTCATCTGGCCCTGCTTGCGCAGGTTTTCTATGGCCAGCGTCATGTCGCCGTTCGCCTCTATGAGCGCCTGTTTACAGATCATCATGCCAAGACCGGTTTTCTCCCTCAGGTCTTTAACTTGTGTCGCCGATATTTCCATCTTTTTACCCTCCGTATTTATTTTCGTTTTTTCAATTCTTACTACGAGATTTCCGTAAAAAACGGGTTCGGCTTCGCCGCTTCGCTCCCCACAACGCGAGCGTACGTAGCGAAGCAATTCGTCATAAACCGCAACAACTTACTCATTAATCGTCGTCGTCGACCTTTATGTTTTTCTTGTGCGCTACGCGGTGGCGTTTGGCCTTGTTTTCCTCGCCTTCGGGCTTCGCCTCCGGCGCCGGCGGCGTTTCGTCTTTGGCGGCCATCTCCTCGGCGGCCGCGGCGGCGCTCGCGTGCTCGAGGATCACATCGCTTATTGCGCGGGTGATGAGCTGCACGGACTTGATCGCGTCGTCGTTGCCAGGTATGGGGTAGTCGACCATGTCCGGATCGCAGTTGGTATCCACCATGGCTCCGATGGGGATTCCCAAACGCTTACCCTCCGTGATCGCGATGCGCTCCTTTATGGTATCTACCACGAAGATTATCGACGGGACGCGGCGCATATACCGGATGCCGGTCAGGATCGAGATCAGCTTCTCTTTCCTCTTGGCTATGAGCAGGCGCTCTTTCTTGGGGAGCAGCTCGATGGTTCCGTCGGTTTCCATCTTCTCGATTTTGTCGAGCTTGGCGATGCTCTGCTTGATGGTCTGGAAATTGGTCAGCATTCCGCCCAGCCAGCGTTCCGTGACATAGGGCATCCCGCAGCGGGTGGCCTCTTCGCGTATGCAGTCGCGCAACTGCTTTTTGGTGCCGACGAAAAGCACTTTGCCGCCCTTTTTGACCTCGGTCTTCACGCGCTCAACGAACTTGTCGAGCGTCGAGATCGTTTTGTTGAGGTCGATGATGTAGATGCCGTTTTTGGGGCAGAGGATGAAGCGCTTCATCTTGGGATTCCAGCGCTTGGTCTGGTGGCCGAAATGGGTTCCGGCCTCCAATAGGTCTTGCAGGGTCACAGAAGACAT
>Ga0268262_10001561_pt1 | contig 28122 bp, 22 predicted proteins | sample TergutNc150P3_FD_190354 | JGI IMG/M metagenome (GOLD analysis project Ga0268262, IMG submission 190354) | Nasutitermes corniger P3 segment gut microbial community from laboratory colony in Florida, USA - Nc150 P3 (SPAdes) (version 2) | ecosystem: Host-associated > Arthropoda: Insects >... | reverse complement strand
AAACATCTCGCAGATTTTCGCCGCCTATGGAAAAATTCAAAAACCAAGATTCGCCATAGAGCCAAAGCATAATAAAACCGCCAGCAAAGGCAACTATCACGCCGGAAAAATGTATGCAACTGGCAATTACGGTTTTGAACTGCAAATACAAAACGAAAAATATAGCGAGCAATGCCAATGGAATTATCACAAACAATGTCTTTGCCGCGTGTTGCTGCTGCTCATAAGTTCCAGCAAATTTATATGATACACCGCTTTCAATTTTCAACTCACCGCTCTCAATTTTCTTTTTAAGAAAAGCCTGTGCCGCTTCCACCGCGTCAACTTCCGCAATGCCGTCAACCTTGTCAAAAAGCACATAGCCTATTAAAAAAGTATTTTCGCTGGAAATCATCTGCGCACCCTTTGCAAACTCAATTTTTGCAACCAAACTCAAAGGAATTTGCGCTCCGCTAGAAGTGGGAATAAGAATTTTCTCCAACGTCTCAGGGCTGTTGCGGAGTTCCCTTGGGTAGCGAACTCGCACAGAATACCTCTCACGCCCTTCCACCGTATTTGTAAGGGACATCCCCCCCACCGCCGCAGAAATAACGGACTGCAAATCCGCAACATTCAAACCATAACGAGCCATCTCCACCCTGTTCAAATGAATTTCCATATACGAAGCGCTTACCGAGCGGTCGTAAAAAACTGTCTCGCTCCTTATCTCCGGGCATTCCTTTAACGCAGCCTCCAAAGCGCGCCCTGCTCGCTCTATCGCCTCCAAATTCGGGCCGCTTACCTTTAACCCCATAGAAGCGCGCATACCTGTGGAAAGCATCACCTGCCTCGCGGCAATTGGCTGCAATTTAGGCGCGCTGGTCAAACCGGCTAAATTGGAAACCTTCACAATTTCGTTCCAAATATCATCAACATTTTTTATGTGAGGCCGCCATTGCCTAAACACCCTTCCATTGGAATCCGTTGCGTATTCGGTTTTATAGTTGATTGTGTTTTCAAACATCTGAATAGGAGCGGGGTCAAGGGCTGAGTTCACCCTCCCCCACTTCCCAACTGTGCTTTCAATCTCTGGAATTGAAGAAATGCGTCTATCCAGTACGGAAATCAGTTCCCTAACACGTTCCACGCCAGCGTGCGGCATTGTGGTAGGCATAAGCAAAAATGTGCCTTCGTCCAGAGTGGGCATAAATTCCTTGCCCGTATTTTTCCAAATTGCAAGCCCCAAAACCACAATGAGCACAGGCAAAAGGAGAAACAGAGGTTTATTAGCCAAGCACCATCTCAAAATCCTCTCATAGTAATGAACAAGCGACCAAAGAAAAGCCAAGATAATCCCAACCAAAAAGAGCACAAAAATCAAATTCCAAAAAATCCCCGCAGAATACCCAAGCGGCAACCATTCAATAGAAAGAAAAACCGTGGCAATAACTATCACCAAAATCCTGCAAACATTTTGTATGGGCCAGCCGATAATGTTGCCTTTTATCTTTTTTTCACCAGCGAACAACAGGTAATAAGCAACGGTGGGCAAAATCGCAAACCCCAGCAACAACGCAGAGAGCAACGCAAAAGTTTTTGTATAAGCAAGAGGAACAAATAATTTCCCCTCCTGTGCCGTCAAAGCGAACACAGGCAAAAATCCAATTATAGTGGTAGCCATTCCAGTCACCAACGGCGCAACAACACTCTTAACACCCTTATATATTACAGCTAACTTTTCATTATTCTCAATTATTTCCGCAGCACACCCCGTCTGCTTCGCAGACACCCCGCTAAAAGCGGGGATAGTTCTCAACTCTTTATTCTCAACTTCCTTCAATATCGCTTCTACCATCACCACGCCTATATCTATCATCACGCCGATTGCTATTGCAATGCCAGACAGCGCAACAACATTTGCCTCTATGCCAACCGCCCGCATTATTATAAATGTCGCGAGCACAGCGAGCGGCAAAAGCGATGCTATCACCAACGAGGCGCGCAAACGGAACACCAAAACGGTCACCACCAAAATACATATCAAAATTTCGTGGGAAAGAGCGGTCTTCAATGTTTGAACGGTCTCCTCTATCAAAACGGCACGGTCATAAAAAGGGATTATCTGAACTTTGGATTCCGTTCCGTCTGCGAGGATTTTGCTCGGCATTCCTGCATTCATCTCCGCAATTTTCGCTTTTACATTTTCAATAGTCTGCATTGGGTTAGAACCGTGGCGGGCAACAACAACACCGCCAACCGCCTCCATACCCTCTTTATCCAAACCGCCGCGTCTTGCCGCTGGCCCAAAATTCACAAAAGCCAAGTCCTTGATTTTCACAGGAACGCCGTTTTGCAAAGAGACAACCGTCTCCTCTATGTCCGATAAACTTTTTATATAGCCTATTCCGCGCACCATATATTCAACTTTGTTCATCTCCACCGTTTCTGCGCCTATATCCAAATTGCTTTTTTGCACCGCACCCATCACATCCATAATTGAGAGCTTGTAATTTTGGAGCGCATTGGGATTTATCTCAATTTGGTATTCCTTCACAAAGCCGCCAACGCTCGCAACCTCGGAAACGCCGGAGGCGGCGGTCAAATTATATTTTACATAAAAATCCTGAATGCTCCGCAAAGTGTCTGGACTCCACCCTCCTGCCGGTTCTCCGGTTTTTGGATTTCTGCCTTCCAAGGTGTACCAGAATATTTGCCCCAACGCGGTAGCATCTGGGCCAATGGCGGGTTTCACGTCGCTTGGGAGCAAATTTGCAGGCAGGGAATTAAGTTTTTCCAATATGCGGGAACGGCTCCAGTAAAATTCTATGCCTTCCTCAAAAATCACGTATATAAAAGACATCCCGAACATAGATGTTGAGCGAATGGTTTTCACGCCCGGAATGCCGAGCAACGCCGTTGTCAGCGGATAGGTTATCTGCTCCTGAACGTCTTTGGGGCTTCTGCCCATCCACTCCGTTGCTATAATTTGCTGATTTTCCCCAAGGTCGGGAATCGCATCCACATTTATAGGGCTGCGAAACTCCTTGAAAAAACCAAAATCAAAAGGTGCAACAAAAAGCCCGCCCAGCAGAACTCCCATTATCAGAATAACGGAGAACAGGCGGTTGTGCAAAAAGAATTTCATCTAGTTCCTGTACTTGCAGCACCCCGGCAGAGCATTATATACAAGGTCGCTGGCCTTGTCCAGTTCGGTATCGTAGCCAACGGCAGCTATGGCTTTGCTTATCGCGTTCCGCGAAGTTTTTTTAGGGTCGTATTCCACACTCAAAACTTTTGCGCTCAAACTCCATTCAGCGGCTTTAACGCCTTCAATGGATTTGGCGGTGTTTTCAATTTTCATTTTGCACATCTCACATGCACCCTGCACAGCAAGCGACATTTTTTGCACAGGAGTGCTTTGCACTTGTGCGGTATTTTGCGCTTGCTCAACATTTTGCATTTGCGCAGCAACCACTTTTTCCTGCGCAACGGGTTGTTGGTGAGCCTTGTGTTCATCGTTGCACGCAAATGCGGTGGTGCAAATTACGGCAGCTGTGAATTTTGCGATTGTGTTCATGTTATCTCCTCCTTGTTGGGGTAAGTTCATCATAGATTTTTTTCCTGCGAGCTGTGCGCTGGCATCAACTGCAAAAGTTCCACTCGCTACAACCAATTCCCCTTCGTAAATTCCAGATGCAATAGCTACGGAATCCCCAAGCGAATGGCCTAGCAGAACCTCTCTGAGGCTGAAATTCAAAGCGGAATTTTCCAATTTTTTTGCCACATAAACAACGGAGCGTTCACCTGTCCAAAGCACAGCACTCTTAGGCAGAATTATCGTTTCTTCGCTGATTTTTGCGTTGTGAATCAACGCGGTGGCGAGCATTCCTGGTTTTAATTTTAAATTTTTATTCGTGGTTTCCATTCGCACTTTAGTAGTACGCGACATTGAATCCACAACCGGAGAGATAAATTCAATGCGCCCCGAAAAAACCATGCCGGGCAAGGAACTCACCGTATAACCTATCATATCGCCAATTTTTAAATACAGCAAATCGGATTCATAAGCGTTGAACACCGCCCAAACAGAAGATAAATCCGCTAAGTCAAAAAGAACTGCGCCCGTTTCCACATATTCGCCACGCTCCGTTTTTTTTGCGATTACAATTCCGCTCGCATCTGCGAATATGTTTATATAAGGGTTTGCCTTGCCAGTTTCTTCCAAGCTGGAAATTTGGTTATCCGTAATTCTCAAAAACCGCAAACGTTCTTTTGCGGCTTCTGTTATCACAGGTTGCCCCCGTTTTATGGCTTCTAAAAATTCCGTTTGGGCAACCAAAAGCTCCGGCGAATAAACGCTCGCAAGAAGCTGCCCCTTTTTAACCTGCTCGCCTTCAAAATTCACGAACAATTTTTCTATGCGCCCGCCTATATGAACGGTTTGCGAATGTTTTTTAAGCTCATTTGCCTGAATGCTGCCGTAGAGCCTCAGCATTTTTTGCGGTTCGCTCTTTTTCGCTTTTAAAATTTCAACATTGGAAAGAGCAACCGCCGCCGCAGACATTGTAAAGGAATCATCGTCATTAGCGGAATTTTCGTCTTCCATCGCAACGGGAATCAAATCCATTCCGCACAAGGGGCATTTGGCCGCAGGGTCGCTAGTCCTGATTTGCGGGTGCATTGAACATGTGTAAACAGTTGCTTTTGCTGTTTCTATGTTGCTGTTATCTTTGTGAGATTTTTCGCCAAAAATAAGCCAACCGCCTAACAAGCCCAGCACAACTAGCAATACGTAAATAATGTAATTAAAATTCTTCAAAACAAAACCTCTGCCTGAGCTACTGCCTTATTGTATTCAGCAACAGTTTCCAGTTCCATTATCTTGTAATCTAGTAATTTTTTGCTTATTTGCAGAACATCTGAGAGCATTCCCTTGCCCGCGCTAAAATTTTGCAAGGCTATTTTTCGACTGCTTTCCGCAAGCTCCTTTTGCTGTTTGTAAAGCGTTATTTTTTTGCTTAAATTCTGCAAATTGCTCTTTGCCATAGCCCGTTCCGCTTCCAGATTGTTTTTCGCATCCATAAGCATTTTTTGAGAGGCCTCTGCTTGCAACTGGCTCTCCAGCAAGGCAGCATTTGTTTTTGCGCGCCATATAGGAAGCGTTAGGGTAGTCATTGCCATAACCATTTCTTTTCCCATTTCCCTTTTATACTGAACGCCCAAGCCGAACATCGGGTAACCCATTACCTTGCCCATCTCCTGCTGCGCCTTAAAAATTTCGCTTTCCGTGCCAACCATCAAAATCATAGGCGGTTCGGAATTTTTTTCAAAATCAAACATTTGCAGAGTTATGGTATCCGCGAGCAGAACCTCACTTAACTGCGGCATATTCAGCATTGCGTTAAAAGCGATATTCAAAGATGCAAGTTCCTGTTTCATAGCTTCTATTTCATAATTCATCTCCAAAATTTCCTCTTGAATTGTCAGAAGTTCCGCCAAACCTTTGCCAGTTGCAAGTTCTGTTTTAGCCAGGGTTTCCATCTGTTTCATCAAATCCAAATTTTCCTGCATATATTTTATTTTTAAATTTATCATACATAAATTATGCCAGCTGATTTTGACCTGCGCAACAAGGCTGTCACTTGTTTTTTTTAAAGCATTTGCCTGCATCCTAGCCATTGCCCTCGCTTCGCTTTGAAAGGCTTTTTGCGTACCAGGCCAGTTGAACATCTGCATAACGGAAACATTCCCCACTATGCCATTCATTTCAATTTCTTCTTTGCCGGTGTAGAACCCTATATCCAGTTTTGGATAATCCAAAGTTCCAACCCCCGCAACTTTTTTTTCCGCCGCTTCGTACTTTTTTTGAAAGGCTTGCAAAGCTGGGTTGTTTTGCAGAGCGATGTCAACATATTTTTGCAAAAAATTGTCTGCGGAATAGGCGAATGCCGCCAAAATCATTACCGCTCTGCAAGCACAGGAAATCAAGAGGGCTTTCTATAGATAGTGGTTGCGCCGTATCTTTCCGTTGTGAAATCGTTGTTCAGGTTATACATGTTTTCCGCAGCACCTAAGAGCAAGTAGCCATTGGGAGCAAGTACATGCCACAACTGGGATAGTATCTTGCGCTTTGCGTCATCCGTGAAATATATCAGAATATTGCGGCAGAATATAACATCAAATGAACCTATTTGCAAAAAGGACTCTTGAATGTTAAAAGTTTTGAAATTCACTATTCCGCGAAGTTTTTCATCCACTATATATGAATCGCCATCCAGCAAAAAATACCTATTCCGCATTTCCGAGGTCAATCCTCTGGCCACTTCCAAAGCCCCATACCTTCCTTCCATAGCTTTTGATAAAACTTTAGAGGAAATATCTGTGCCTAAAATTCCAAAATCTTCCAGAGTTATGTCTGGGCTTTTTGTGCTAATCACATCTGCAATGATCATAGCCATGGAGTAAGGCTCTTGCCCGGAACTCGCCGCAACACTCCACATGCTGACCTTTGAACCTCTGCGTTGCCAAGAACGCTCTTTGCGTTCCTTGACACGTTCACACATATCGGGCATGATTTTTTCCCTGAATGCTACATAAGGATGCTCGTCTCTAAAAAACGAAGTTTCATTTGTAGTCATGGCATTTAGCATTTTCTCACGAATAAAAAAGTTGCTAGATCCAGCGCTCAGTTTACGCGATAAATCCTCAAATGTAGTACAACCGAGTTCACCCAAAATAGGTGATAAACGTTGTTCAATCAAATACTGCTTATCTTCGCCTAAAACTATTCCGCATACGTCAAAAACATATTGGGAAATTGTCTTATATTCTTCGTGATTCATAAAACACCTCTACTTATCCTGTTATTTTCACACGTTCCATTACGGCTTCTGGAACCTTCATAAGAGTAGCAACTTTATCTAATAAACCTGTTGCGGCAGCGGCACGTGGCATACCAAACACAACAGAAGAATCTTCATCTTGAGCTATTAGATAAGCATTCTTGTTCTTTAAATGCGGCAAAGACGGAGTTCCATCGTTACCCATACCGGTCAATATAACTCCAACGATTGTATCAGGTGGGTAAGCGGCTGCAACAGAGCGGAACAAAACGTCAACGCTTGGACGGCAACCGTTTTCCGGAGGGTCCTGATTGTTTTCCAAAACAAATTGAGTACCGCGGGATTTTACAGTCATGTGATTGCCACCTGGAGCTATGTAAACTGTTTTATCTTTGACTATGGTACCAGGCAAACCTTCTACAACCTCGTGGCTGCATTTTGCGTTAAGGCTATCCGCAAGAGATTTTGTGAAATTTGGCGGCATGTGCTGGACCAAAAGAATAGGCAGGGTTGTCATTGAACAGAGTTTTGGAAGCATCTCCGCCAAAGATTTGGGGCCTCCTGTAGAGACTCCTATGGCTATTGCCATAATAGACTTTGTATGCGGGCTAGGTGCCGCAAGTTTGTAAGTGAAACCTGTAGCTGATTTACCAGCAGCGCCTGCTGGTTCTATAGCTCCAGGAGCTTTGGTATCAGGGGTTCCCGAAGTGTAGCCAGGCCTTGTAATAGAAACCCTTCTGTTCTTGCGAGAATGCCATGCAGCAATAGCATTTTGGAGCATTCGGGTTAGGCTTTCTTGAGAGTTTGGAACATCTGGGGCAGGCTTTGCTATAAAATCAAATGCCCCGTACTCAAGAGCTTTTAGCGTGGTATCTGAACCCGTGCGCGTCAGCGAGCTAACCATCAACACATCAGGAGTGTTTTTAAGCTCTTTTTTGCAAGCGAGCATTTTTTTCAATGTTTCAAGGCCATCCATTCCTGGCATTTCAACATCTAAAGTCATTAAATCCACTGTACGCATCCGCAAAAACTCTATAGCGGTTATACCGCTATCTGCAGTACCTACAACCTGAACCCCAGCTATGCCAGAGATTATCTTTTCCAATATAGTACGAAACACCTTGGAATCATCTACTATTAGGATTTTTATAGGATCAGCCATTTTTTGTTTCCTTGCTTTGCATAAAATTTTACCTTATGCGAATATAGTAAATTTAATCTTAAAAATTTACCCCGAAAGGTGATTTTTTATATTATACGGCATGGGAAAGACGCTTTATCAGAAGATTTTTGAAAAACATACGGTTTGCAAGCTGCAATCCGGTCAATATCAGCTATTTATAGGCCTGCACCTGCTTCACGAGGTGACAAGCCCGCAGGCTTTTTCGATGATTAGGGAAGATAAACTGCCCGTTCTTTACCCAAATCGCTCTTTTGCAACGGTGGACCACATAATACCTACCACCACAAATGAGCGTTCAAGGCCATTAAAAGACCCTGTGGCAGAGGAAATGTTTGCCCGTTTGGAGCAGAATTGCAAGGATTATGGCATACGTTTTTTTGGACCAGAAACTGAGGAACAAGGGGTTATTCACATCGTAGGGCCGGAGGAAGGGGTTACCCAACCAGGAATGACCATAGCCTGCGGTGATAGCCACACGGCAACTCACGGCGCGTTTGGTTCCATAGCCTTTGGTGTAGGCTCCTCGCAGGTAGCGGACGTGCTTGCAACGCAAACCTTAGCTATAAGCCCCTTAAAGGTTCGCAGAATAAAATTCACGGGAAGTTTAAAAAAAGGCGTTTTCCCAAAAGATGCCGCACTTGCCTATATAAATAAGCTGGGCGTAAACGGTGGTGTTGGCTATGCCTACGAATTTTCCGGCCCTGCGGTGGACGCTATGGATATGGAAGGCAGGATGACTTTATGCAACCTTGCTATTGAAGGTGGAGCAAGAGTTGGCTACTGCAACCCAGACCAAAAAACTTTTGATTTTTTGAAAGGCAAACCCTACGCCCCAGAGGGTGAGGCTTGGGACAAAGCCCTTGAATATTGGAAAAGCGTTGCGAGCGACCCCGATGCCGCCTATGATGACTGCGTTGAAATTGACTGCGATAAACTTGCGCCATTTGTAACTTGGGGCATAACCCCGGAGCAAAGCATTATGGTGAATGAAAAAATCCCCGAAGGCTCTGGCGAGGCTTATGATTATATGGATTTCAAAGGCGGGACGCCCATTGCCGGAACTCCTGTAGACATAGCTTTTATAGGCAGCTGCACAAATGGGAGATTGGGGGATTTAAAAGCCGCAGCAGAAATTTTGAAAGGGAAAAAAGTAAATCCAAAAGTGAAACTATGGGTTGTGCCTGGTTCGCAAAAAATTAAAAAGGAAGCCGAGGCCATAGGCTTGGACAAAATTTTCACGGAAGCAGGCGCGGAGTGGCGCGAGGCTGGCTGTTCGCTTTGCCTGGCTATGAACCCCGATAAATTGCAGGGCCGGCAAATAAGCGCAAGTTCCAGCAACAGAAATTTTAAAGGAAGGCAAGGCAGCCCAACGGGCCGCACTTTGCTGATGAGTCCGGCAATGGTGGCAGCAGCGGCTATCGAAGGCAAAGTTGTAGACGTGCGTTAATTAATCCTTCACGCAACGAATGCTGAACAAGCTGTTCTTATAATAGTCGTTCCAGGTAGCATCTTCGTAGTAGTGGTCCATTAGCCGATAGTAGGCGAGGCTGTCGGCGAGCTCGCTAGTGCTCCACCAGTTGCCGTAGTCGCCAACACCTTTGAAATTGCCATGCGAAAGGCCGTAACCACCAGACAAAGCCGCAAAACCAAATTTGTCCTCTCCATTGCCATTCCTGTTCCAACCACCAGTAGCCTTAAGGTATTTACCTGCCGTTTTGCTCTTGTAAGGGCTTGACGTACCGCTGGAACCATCCGCAAAGTGATACAAAACATCCCACTCCGCATTGCTTGGCAGATGCCAGTCTTTGGGGCAAGATGCTTTAGCTGTGTTCCAATCATACAATCTGCCGTACTTGTCGCAGTTGGCAGGCTCGTTTTTGTAACACTTACTACCGTCTGCATTGTAGTTAAGGTTCTCCGCCATCCAAGTTTGGGTACCGATTTTTACGGTTTTATATTTTTTGTTGTCACGGCTGTCTATAAGTTGCTGCCCATAAGCGGCGAGGGTAAGGAACAGGAAAAGGGGAAATATCTTTTTTGTCATTATAGCGTTGTAATATACAAATTTCTATTTTGCCTACAGATGAAAATTTATTTGGATAATTGTTGCTATAATAGACCATTTGACGACCAAACTCAAATGAGAGTGTTTTTAGAAACTCAGGCTAAAATTTATATTCAGGCTTTGGTTATGGATAAAAAAATAGAATTGGTTTATTCTTATATGTCTATTTTTGAGAATAGTGACAATCCAAATAAAAGGCATTTTAAAATTATTTCCGATTTTTTAAAAAATGCAACTCAGTTTGTAAGTGATGTCGAGATGCAGCAGGTGGAAAAAATTGCCGAAAGCGTGATAAAGCAAAATATTAAAAATAAAGATGCTTTGCACATTGCAAGTGCTATTTTAGCTGGATGCGAATATTTTATAACAACTGATGATATAATTTTGAAAAGATATAAAGGGGACAAAATAACAATATGTTCGCCTATAGAATTTCTAAATTTCTTGGAGAGAGAAAATGCGTAGCACATCCGTTATTATAGACGAAGGCGTTAACTGCCTGCTAGACAAGCTCGGTTCTGTGGAAACCGAGATTTTTATTTCTCATTTTTTGCGAGAACCATTTGACTACACAAAATGGCGCCGAGATAATCTCTATGAAAATCTTTCCCTTTCCGAGCTCAATAAAAAAGCTGCCGAATTCGCAAGGGATAATTCAAATTAAAAAATCGGTGAATCCTGTGAATCGCGATTCAGACACTTAATCCTTCACGCAACGGACACTGAACAAGCTATTGTTGCCACCAAATGTTTCTGCATCGCTATACATAGCTTTGTCCATTATTACGTTTATAAGCATCATACAACCAATATTTTTATCACCATCACCCATACAAATGTCATCAATCCACCATAGGCCAGAACTGCCAATTCCAGAAAATTCGCCCTTATCAAACCAGCCACCTGGCAGAGCGGAAAAACCGTAAGCATCTGTACCTTTGCCAGATTTTCCTTTGTAATCAATCCAGTCACTTTTTGCCTTTAATTTAATTCCCACCGTTGAAGAAGAACCCATTCTTCCAAAAACATCAAAATCCGGGTTTGTGCTCACTTGTCGGCAATTCTTTGAACATAAGCGGAGCTTCTTTGTTTATTATGTTTAGCAAGCCAAATATGTCTTTGGAATAGCCCGTAAACGAACCCATCATAATACCGCTCTTGCTGCTGTAAAGCTCTGCTTTAATTGTCAGATTTTTATTGAATCTCCCTACACGTGCTTGCGCCACATAGTCCGCATTTACCTTCCTGCCCTATTCCGCCAAACAGCTCGCCTCTTTGCATTCCTTCTGTGCGCGTTCCTGAGAACCCAAAAAAGCTACTATGCTCTCCGTTGTCATAACCCCATAGTACTGCTTGGGCAATACTTTCAATGCCGTCTCGCGGAGCTTGTCAGTCAAGAAAGTCAAATCGGAAGTGCCTATGGAGTCACGGTCGTCCACCGTGTTGATTATAGCCACTCTCTGTTGCTGCCCATAAGCGGCGAGGGTAGGGAACAGGAAAAGGGGAAATATCTTTTTTGTCATTATAATACTGAATGTACAAAAAATTTTTTCTATATTCCCATCATTAGGGAATATTTTTTACCTACATTTCAGTCGCCCTAAAATATTTTAAAATTTTGTAGAGGGTTGGGCGATATGTCACTTTTAAAAGGTTTAAATTCCGAACAAAAACAGGCCGTTTTGCACTCGCATACGGCAGAAGGCCCGCTGCTCATTCTTGCGGGGGCAGGGTCTGGGAAAACTTCCGTTTTAACCAAGCGGATTTTATATAGAATTGAACAGGGAGTTGATTCTTCCAAAATTTTGGCGTTGACTTTCACGGCAAAAGCCGCTGCGGAAATGGACGAAAGGGTAAAGGAACTCGCTCCAAATTCCAAGGCTCTGCTGTGCACATTTCACTCCCTTGCACTCAGGATTTTGAAAATGGAAGTTTGCGGCATTCGCAATTGGAGCAGGCTTGGGTTTGCCAAAGCACCGCTACCAAAGGAACAATCGGATTTTGAATGGCAAGACTGGCTGCTTGAACTTGGGTTAAAAGCTGGCTCAGTTGATAGGGATAATCTTTTTTGCCCAGAGATAAAGATTAAAAAAGCTCAGTTGGAAAAATTGAGGACAAATGTTTTGCAAAGCGGAAATATAGTCTTTGAAGATTTAATCTGGCTTTCCATAAATTTAATAACGGAATTTGACGAAGTTAAAAAATATGTTCAGAACCTTTGGAACGAAATTTTAATCGACGAATACCAAGATATAAACCCCTCGCAGTACAGACTTGTGCGGGCAATTTTGGGCGAGAACAAAAACCTCTTTGCCGTTGGAGATGATGACCAAGCTATTTACGGATTCAGAGGCGCGGACATTGGGAACATTTTGAGATTTAAAAATGATTTCCCTAATTGCAAAGTGTTAAAACTGGAATGGAACTATCGCAGCACCCCAAGCATATTAAAAACAGCAAACAGAATTTTCACAGACAAACCGTTGGTTTTCAGAAAAAATTTAAGACCGGGCGCACTGCGCCCCTACCCCCTTTTCAAAGAAAACAGAAAACCGGAAATTTGGGTTTCGCAAACGGCAGAGGAAGAGATAATAAAATTGGTCTATGAGATTAAATTCCTGAAAGATGAATACTCAATGAAATGGAGCGACTTTGCCCTGCTCTCCCGCTACAACCGCCAATGCGCTTACTACTCGCTTGCGCTCAAGGAACATGGTATTCCTGTTATAGAAGAAAATTCTCCTGAGAATTTTGACGGGGTGCATATAGAGACAATTCACAGCTCAAAGGGATTGCAATATCCGGTTGTTTTTTATTGCGGCCTCGCTGAAAATTTAAGCCCGGGCGAATTGCCGGAGAAAGCCAGCGAAAAGAGGAAGCAGCTTGGGGAAGAAAAACGGCTTTTTTATGTTGGGGTCACAAGGGCAGAAGCACATTTGATTTTTTTATATTGCAAGCAGCGATATTTTAGAGGCAAGCTCCAAAAATTCAAAGAGTCCCGTTTTTTAAAATATTGCCGAGAAGAGAAAATTAAAAAAGGAATTAGGATGCCCGTTTTTATATTTAAAATTTTTGTTGTGATTAAAGTCATAAGCTATATGCTTTGCAACATTCCTATTTATTTTGTTCAAAGAATTTTTAGAAGCAGCAATGCGGAGGCTTGGCTAGAGCAGAAACTCCTGAATTGGGCAAAATTCTGCTTAAAATCCATGCTGATAGATTTAAATGTAAGCGGGCAGCAAAATTTGGCAAAGGTGGATTGGAGCCGCCCTGTGATTGTAATTGCGAACCACAAGTCATTTGCAGACATACCTATAATTTTGACCTCTGTGCAGAGAATGCTCGGATTTTTGGCAAAAGAGGAATTGTCGCGCATTCCCATTTTATCTTATTGGATGAAAAAGATAGGTTGCGTTTTTATTAAACGGCAAACCACCGGAGCCGCTCAAAAATTCAAAGACACTATAAGCAAAATTTCTGTGGGAAAGGCTTTGCAAATTGTGATTTTCCCAGAAGGGACACGTAGCAAAACTGGCAAAATGGGTGCTTGGAAAAGCGGCGCGTTCAGAATAGCTGCAGAATTTAAGGCTACGATTTTACCGATTGTTTTGAATGAAACGGCAGAGTCTTGGGAAAAAAGAAAAAATTCAAAAACCATTCAAGCAGTTGCATCGCAAATTCTTGAACCCTTTGACGTTGCAGAGTGGGAAAAGGAAAACGGAAAGGAAATAGATGCCAAAGGAGAATTGATGGCAAAATTGAAAAGCTATTATGCACAACTTTAAACTTTAAATTTATCCATCGTTTGCCTTAATTGTTTAGCCATTACGGATAATTCGAGTATACATATACCTATACGCAAAATTTCAGGCGAGCTTTCTTTTGTACCATCGCGCGTACTATTTGCAGCTTCTCCTGTTGCTTCGCCTACGTCAAGTTGCTTGTTTATCGAAGACAATTCCTCGGAGATGGAAACCAAACGGTCAACCGTTGCCTTTGCTTCGCTTATGGGTATGCGGAGCGTGGCTATCAATTTGTTGAAATAGCTAGCCAAATCTCCCATCTCGCCTTTGAAATGCACTGGAATGCTTTGGCTTAAATCTCCTTCACCCTGGGTTATGTCTTTAAAAGCATCTACCATGCGAATCAAGGGTTTTGCAATGGATCTCCCTACGCCTATGGCAACGATAATTCCAACTACAAGGCATATAATGCCTATCCAAATTATAGCCATGCTTATTTGCGATAATTTATTCTCTATTTCATATTTCTCTATGTTTAAGAAAAGTATCCAATTGAATCCAGGAACCTCTGAATACGCACCTATAAGGGTTTTGCCATTATAATTGTATTTTGATTTTCCATTTTTTTCCTTGAACGCCGAGGCTATCATTCTTGCCAAAGATTTAAGCGTGGAATCTTTTTTAGCTTCCATTACAGGATTGAACTGCTTACTTACTAATTCTTGATTTCTATGGGCTATCACGGTTCCTTCTTCGTTTAGCAAAAAGGCATAGCCGCTTTCGTAGGGTGTTTTTAGCTCTTCCACCAAATTGGAAAGAGTTTGCGCTCCATCTTTGCGCGCCAGCAACACGCCTACCACAGGCGAATTCATATCTTCGGTTTTCCTAATTGGCACGGCAAATACCGTAACAACTTTGCCAGTGACGCGGCTAACTACCATTTCCACAACTTTTTCTCCAGCCATAGCCTTTTGAAAATATGCCCTATCCTTCACGTTAATGATTGTATCACTCAGTACATAACGAGCAACCCCCATTGAATCTATCATGGACAAATCAAGCGCACCAAGGCGAGCGACATCAGCTTTCAGAGCTGGCTGCACAATGCTCCAATCCATGCTTCTAACCCTGATTCTGGCGGCAACTTCCGCGAGCACTTCTACATGCACATCCAACTTGGATTTCAAGAAAGCCGCATTAGCTTCAACTTCGCCGCTTAGAGAGTCCAAAGAGGATTTTTCTATGGTGCTGCGAACTTTAAGCTCTATCACAAAAAGCACAGAGACAATGCTTGCCCAAACAACTATCCCCAGCAATAAAGGAATTTTAATGCTCAGTTTCATTTTTTACCTCGCCTACTTTAAAGTTTTTATGTCTGCTTAGAACCAAATCTCATTTATAAATATAGTAATTCCCAAGCAATTCCAAAGAATTTCTATATTAATTCTTATGAAAAAATTTTCCCTATCCGCATTTCTTTTTTTGACCGCTCTTTGTTTTGCCCAAAAAAGCATTGTATTGGATGGCGGTTTTGAAATCACAGCCATAGACGACCAGCCAAGGGAAATGGATGCTTCTCTTTTCAGCGGCAAATTGACCGAAGCTCAAAAACTCTCATATATGCCTGGTGGCAAAGCCCCTGCCTCAGTGAATATGTTTTTGGTGAAGAGCGGCGGCAAAACCTATATGATAGACGCCGGTTTTGGGAATGCCGTAAAAGACAAGCGCATAGACCCTAAAAAGGTAGATGTAGTTTTCATAACCCACGAGCACGGCGACCATATCTCCGGGCTTTTGAAAGAAGACGGAACTGCAAATTTTTCTGCCCCTGTGTTCATATCCAAACCCGAAAGCGAATATTGGCTAAAAAAAGAAACCCCAAATTCCGATTTGCAAAAAAAATTGGCTAATGTTTACGCGAACCGCTACAAAACATTCAACTTTGGCGATACTCTTGCACCCGGCATTGTTGCCATAAGCGCAATAGGCCACACGCCCGGGCACACCGCCTTTTTAATAGGCACAGGCAAACAAAAACTTTTAATAGCAGGCGATTTTCTCCACGCCGCCGCGTTGCAATTCCCCGAACCAACCGAATCCGCCAGCTTTGACATGGACAAAGAGCAAGCCGTTAAAACCCGAATATCTCTGATGGAGCAAGCCGAAAAAAACGGCTGGTATATAGCAGGAATTCACGTTCCAAATCCTGGATGGGGCAAAGTGAAGAGCAACGGGAAGGGCGGTTTTGTGTTCACGCCGTAAAGAGCCTACTGCACGTCAACGCGCACATATTTATCCGGCACGTTCAAATTCCACACGCCGCTTTTCCACTTGGCTTTTGAGTCGATGTTTTTGATTTCCAATTTTAAAGAATCTGTTCCTGAAAAAGCCAAAGCGGTGTTGTCAACGTATTCAAGCGTTAGATGTTGCAAAGCGTAGCCTTCGCAAGCGAGGGAATTCACCCTCTGCCCAAAAAACAACGCCGCAAATTTGTGTATATCAACTCCGCCGTAAATCGGAACAAAAACGCAATCGCCAGTTCCTTCCATGTATCTCTCATTCTGCGGCAAAACTATTCTCCAGCCTTCGTCTTTTTTCCAAAGGATACTCGCAGCACCAAGCCCAAAAGTCCCGCTAAACTCAAAACGATATCTCTTATTGGGAACGGCAAAAAGAACAGCAGATAATTTTTCCTTGGTATCTTCCTGTGAAACGAAAAGTGCTGTTTTTACCTTTGCGCTATCTGGCAAAGCACTTTGCTTACCCTCGGCAAAATAACGGCTTGAAGCACAGGAGAACAGCTGAACCTGAATTACCAGAGTTACTAAAATTATCAATATTTTAAAAAATTTCATTTCCTCAGCACACCCCGTCTGCTTAGCAGACACCCCGCTAAAAGCGGGGATAATTCTCAATTCTCCATTCTCAATTTTTAATTCTAGCCCTATACGCTTTTGCTCTCTCATCCAACTTCAACGCTTCGCATACCGCTGCCAAATGCTCCCAAAGTTCATTTGCCTTCATTCCGCCAGCTTCTAGTTTTTCAAAAATTTTCAGAGCTTCTTCGTATTTACCGAGTTTGTAAAGACCCCACGCTTTGGAGTCCAAATAAGAGAATTCATCTGGAACGTGAACAAGCGCTTTTTCCACAAGAGCCAAACCTCTTTTTGCATCTATATTCCGGTCAATCAGGATATAACCTAAATTGTTCATAGCGGTATGGTTTTCCGGCTCGCGCGCCAAAAGCTGCTCAAGCCAAACCACCGCAACCGTTATGCTATCCATAAGCTCGTAGTTATGCGCTATTCTTAGAGCTATTTTAGATTTATATTCGTTTGAAGGGTGCATATAATATATGGTTAGCAGAACTTCATTTGCCTCGCTGTATTTTTTTAAGGAAGCTAAAATCTCCGCTTGAAAATACCCGTATTCCGCGTATGTAATTCCATTTGCACTGAATGCCTCTCCGAGCAAAGCCGCGGTCGCAGAATCACCTGCGCCAACTATGTGATAGAGCAAAAGTTGCTTTTCCAGTAAACGCGGCGGGTAGTCAAGCTCGGCTAGCAAAATATCGTAAACCCTTCTGAGTTCTGGAAGATTTTGCAAAAATTCCAGCAACTGCGCATATTCGTATAGAACTGCCATGTTCCCGCTCATTCTGTCGGTTGCTTTTTTATAGTAATGAGCCGAGCTATCCAAATTCTGATTTTCTTTGTAAAGCCTTGCCATAAAAAGAAAATCCTCAGGAGTGGCTTTGGGGTTCTGCACCGCCAGCTTCAGCAGAGGAAAGGCTTCTTTTGTTTTATTCTGTTTCAACAAAACTTTTATGAGTTCACTCAACAAAAAAGTGCTTGTAGGTTCATAAGCCAAAGCTCTTTTGTAAAACAGCTCGGCAAAAACAATTCTATCGTTTTCAATCATGTCAAGAGCGCGCAGATAAGATTCGTGGGCTACCGTTGCGCTTGGGGTATCTGCCTTTAGCATGGTATCTATTTTTGCAAGCTCTGCTGCCATGTTCATTCTGAACAACTCGTTTGCTCGCTCAACTGATGTTTCAGATTCAGTAGCAAGTTTGGGCGACTTTGCGCAGGAGATCATCATAATCTGAACTATAATTAACAGGATTAATTTGCGCATATTTTTATACCTTTATTATTCCGCCACCGTTATATGTATAGCAGTTCCTTCTTCTAAATATTCACCAGGTTTGGGGTTTAAATCCAAAACGGTGTTCGGCAATTTTTTATCGTGCGGAACGGTTGTCACCTCGCCCACTTTAAAACCCAGCGATTTTATAGTTTCAATCGCTTTATCCAGCGACATCTCCTTTAAATTTGGCAATAAAACTTTTCCCTCGCTATTGCCGGAAGATATAACGAGGTCCACCTTTGAACCTATGCGAACTTTTTTGCCAACTTCGGGTTCTGTGCGAATAACCACGCCTCTTGGAATTTCCGCATGAGCGCCTTCTATTTTGGCGCCTAGCACAAGCTCAAGCCTTTGCAGTGATATTTCCGCTTGCCTTTGGCTCGCTCCGCGCAAATCCGGAACAATCACCTCTTGCCTGCCTTTGGAGATAGTTAAGAAAATGGTTCTGTTCTCCTTCACCGTCCTACCCGCTTCGGGTATCTGAATCATCACATTGTTGGCGGCAATTTCAAAGCTATATCTACCTTCCTTAGCCCATTTATAATTCAAACCTGCTTTTTTCAAGACTTTTTCTGCCTCTTCTGCTGGCATGTCCACAACGCTGGGAACGGTCATGGTGTTTGCAAAGCGACCAGCTATAACAGGCATGGCTAACCAATTTACCGCAATAGCAACTAAAATCAACGCAAATACCCAAAAAACAACTGCATAGAGCATTGGGCGGCGATCTAAAAATTCGGGAATCAATTTCATTGCAATAAATTGTAATGTAGAAAAAATTATATTTTACTATTAATACCTATGCACGATATCCTTGTTATTGGCGCGGGCATTGCCGGCTTAACCGTTGCCCTGAAAGCAGCGGAAAACGGCAAAAGCGTTTTGCTTTTGACAAAGGGCGCAAAACCGGACGGTTCCACAAACTACGCGCAAGGCGGCATCGCTTCCGTCACCACGCCCGAAGATTCCTTTCAGAGCCACATAGCAGACACTTTAGAGGCAGGGGATGGCTTGTGCAAAAAAAAACAGGTTGAAATTTTAGCCAAAAATGCCCCCAAAGCCATAGAGCAACTGCTCAAATGGGGGGTTAATTTTACAACAGCCAAAGACAGCGCGAGTTCTTTTGATTTGCATTTGGAAGGCGGGCATAGCTTCCGCCGGATTTTGCACACCGCAGACCTAACTGGCAAAGAAATAATGCGCGCTCTATTAGCGGAATTAAAGCAACGCTCGCGCGGAATAGATTTTATTGAGCACAGCACGGTTTTGGATTTGATAATGCAAAAATCACGTTGCGTTGGGGCAATAGTAGCAAGTAGGGGCGTAAGTAGTGGCAGACACGTAGGTCAGCCCCTACCTACGCCCCTACTTGCAAAAACCGTTGTGCTTGCAACAGGCGGCGCGGGGCAGCTATGGCTGCATTCAACCAACCCGCCGGATGCCTGCGGCGAAGGCATTTCCATAGCGTATCGCGCTGGGGCGGCGCTCCAGGATTTGGAGTTTATGCAGTTCCACCCAACAAGCCTCTACGCTCCGCAGCTCAAAAAAACTTTTTTAATATCAGAGGCGGTGCGCGGCTTTGGCGGCATTTTAAAAAACCACAAAGGCGAAGAATTTATGAACGGTGTTCACCCGCTGCGCTCGCTTGCTCCCCGCGACATTGTGGCAAGGGCAATCCTAAAAGAGATGCAAAGCACAGGCAAAGATTATATGTACCTGGATGTAACCCATCGCAAAGCAAAAGACATAAAAACCCATTTCCCAAACATCTACGCAAAGTGCCTTGAATGCAAAATAGACATCACCAAAGATTGGATTCCCGTTGTTCCCGCTGCGCATTATATGTGCGGCGGAGTGCTCGTGGATTCCTTTAGCAAAACAACCATAAAAGGCCTTTATGCCTGTGGCGAGGTAGCGGCAACCGGTGTTCACGGCGCAAACCGCCTGGCCTCAAACTCCCTTCTGGAAAGCGTGGTTTTTGCTTTGAGAGCGTGCGAAGATATTTGCAAAAGAGTGGAGAGTGGAGAGTGGAGAGTGGAAAATAAAAAATATTCCCAATTCTCAATTCTCAATTCTCAATTAAATTCTCAAAAATTAAAAAAGCAAGTTCAAACTATTATGTGGGAGCATTGCGGAATTGTGCGCTCAATGAAAGGATTAAAAATTGGGTTGGAAAAATTGGAGAAATATAATGCGGGCACTGATTTTGAATTTCGCAATTTTTTGGAAAGCGCAAAGCTGGTTGTAAAAAGCGCTCTGAAACGAAAAGAATCCAGAGGGCTGCAATGCTTAACTGATTATCCTAAAAAAAATTCAAAGCTCTTGAAGCATTATACTTTGGTGGGAAGCAGCTAGTATGTTTGCTACGATTTACTAGCTACTTCCCAAGTTAATAAGTTATTGTGTTTTTTATTTAAAATCGTATCTGAAGTTCAACTCAAAACGGTTTAGGTGACCTGCATCAGATTTAACTTTCATGTCATTACCATTAGCATCTTGAGTAATCGCATCTGCATAGTTTGTTCCTAAATTCAAATACTCAAAGGTGAGTTTTGCCGCCGAAGTGAAGTTATAGGCAACGTTTCCGAATATAAACATATTGCTTTCAATTTTTCCAGCTAATCTGTCATCTTTATCTAGGCTTTCCGCTCCAGCACCAGTTGCAACGGAAAAGCTGGCAGGAAGTTTAGCGGCCAAAGCGCCCCACCACCCGACAGATTTTACGCCTGTTCTAGCGGGAGCGAGCAATTTCTGACCTAAGCTTCCATCGCCATAGCGAGAAAGATTCTGACCCATAAAAAACTCACCGGTTAAAGTTAGGATATCTATTAAAGGAGCAGACAAATCCGCATTAATCGAATAAGTTTTAGGGCTTCTTGGAGCTCTATCTTTATCATCTACATTTGCGGCTTCATTTTTGCCATAAAGTCCACCAACACCCGCTGCTAAATTTGCCTTTTCACCAGCCCAAGTCGCAGGGAGCTTCACCCCTAAACGACCCTGCAAAGCCGGAGACGAAGGAGGAACGGCCTTTTCAACATCACTATCTATCAAACGGTCGTGCGTTAAAGCAACGGCTAATTCAACCGGACCAACGACTTCGGTCACGCGAATTTGCGGACGGCGATTACCCAAATTACCTGCACCGTTGAGGCTGCTAGGGTTTACGGAAGGTGGGTCAAGCGGAGTTATTACATCGTCTGTTTGACCGAATAAAAGGGTTAAACCTATATCTTTGAAGTTTACCGAACCCCAAGACTGGCGAATGCGGAAACCTGAAGAACCGTTAAAATTATTAAATTCAGTATCTTTACCGCCTGCACCCGCAAAATCTGCTTCAAATTTTCCTTTTAAAGCTGGTTCGTCTTCTTTTGAGGGACCTTCTAAATTCAAACCGAGCCTAGTGCGAGCAACGCTTAGGGTTGTTCTGCCTTGCGCATCCTTGTTTGCATTTTTTGGGGCATCTGCCGACCACAAACCTTTTGTTATGCCGTCTTCACGAGCGGCGTTTAATTCCAAACGGCCATATAAAGAAATTTTTGTTCCAGCTACGCTGGTAGAAAGGCTCTCCGCCGGCTTTGCAACGGGAGCTGGCTCCACTACAGCAACTTGAGCTGGAGCGGTTACTACTGGCTCTGCAACGGGAGTAGATTCCGCAGGAACCTCTTGCGCCGCTACGATTGAATTACCTATCAACAAAGCAGCAATGGATAACTTTGCAAGCTCTGAAGTTTTTTGAATTTTCACCATGAAATCCTCTTGGTTGAGTTAAATCGCAGATAAGTTAGAAATTGTTTATTAAACTATAGTTAAAAGGTTATTAAGAAAATGTTAATAATCTTGACATATCAACCGCATAAGAACAAGAACCCCGATATTTCTATATTCTCACTATGCTGCCGCTTGAGACTGCCATATATAAGAATTATTTGGAAATAATTGCCCCGACGTTGCAAAACACAAAGGGCGACCCTTGGAATGTGAAATACGATATACTGATGCACTATGGTTCTTTTTTATTAGACGGCTGGGGAACGCTTTACAGCTCGGATAATTATGTTTACCCCGGCGTTATGGATTTTATGGCCGCGCTTCGCAAGGCGGATAAAAATGTCAGGTTGATAACAAACTCCGCTTCCCGCTCCGTAAAGCAAATACAAGACGACCTTCATGCGGCAGGTTTGGATTTTGAACACCGCGAAATAATATCTTCCGGCTCTTTGCTCGCCCTGTTAAACGAAAATATAGGATTAAAAGAGGCCTATTATTTGGGCGGAGAAGGTGGCAGAGCTTTTATGGAGGAGGCAAAAATTGAAATTGTGGAAAATCCATCTGACCCAATAGTTATTCTGTGCGGAATAAAACCAACGCAAGCGGAGATGGATAAAGCCATAAAAATTTTATCGAATGAAAATTCAAAGGTATTGGTGCTGAACCCAGATGTTTATGCACCGAGCCAAAGCGGTGAGAAAATTCCGGTCACAGGCCTTATAGCCAACACACTGAAAGAAAAAACTGGCTGCAATCTTTTATTTTGCGGAAAGCCATTCCCCTTGATTTTTGAAATTGCGCTCCGCAGCCTTATACCCAGCACCGAAAGTGTTATTATGATCGGCGACACGCTTGGAACAGACATCGCAGGGGCAAATATAGCGGGTATAGACTCCGCTTTGGTGCTTGGCAGGAACGTCAAAGAAGACGAACTCAGGGACGATATCTACGAACTGGGAATTAGCCCAACTTATATTCTGAATGGCTTTTGAACTATGCCTCAAACAACTATAAAGAGAAAAAAAACTAGAGTAAAAAACAAGACTGCAGCTATCACTGCAAAAGCGATGGAAGGCAGAGGCAAAACTGAATTCATAGTTTTATTCGTTTTTTTATTGCTGTTGGTAATACTTTCCACAATGTCTTTGATAGGTGGCTTTGGCCCTTATGCCGAAAAACTGGCAACCCTTGAGGTGACTTTTTTTGGCCCCACCCCGCTGATTTTATTGCTCGCCTCATGCGTATCTCTAATAATCTGGCTTTTTTTGAACAAGATACTTACACCACCAAGGGAGAGCAAAATTCCATTTGGGCATTACGCTCTTGGCTTTGCGCTGCTCTACGTGTTTTTCAGCATAATCCTCGCTATAATGATGCCGGATACCTTGAAAGCCATTCCGCTTAAATTTGAAAAAGCATCGAGTGAATATGCTGGCTTTATAGGTTTGTTCTTGGCAAAAGAAGCTATCCCTCCGGTTTTTGGGCAAGACACAGGCGGGCTTTTGTTCTGCTCCGGGCTTGGCATTTTGATGACATCTTTTTGCTTTGGGCTAAGACCCAGGCACCTGCTTGAAATAATAAAAAGAATAAAACTCGGAATACAAACCATCTTTTTCAATTTGGATTTCTCAAAAGAACCGCCGAGAGTAACAACGTTTATAAGGCGAGCAGAAACTGGTGATTATGTTGCCGTTAGGCTTGGCGAAGTTAAGCCCGCAAAAGGTTCGCCTTTTGGGAAGCAGCAAGAAGCTCCTTTGGTTGCTCCAACTATGCCGGGTAAATTTGCAAAAGAAGAAACCTCTTTAGATGCAATAGAAAAAATAAAAAAAGAATTATCCCTTGCCGCAGATTCCGGAGACCAGCGCGAGATACGCCGCTTGCGCGATGAGCTTGCCGAATACAAACGCATAGAGGAAATGAACAAATGGGAAGAAGTAAAAGGAAACGAATTAAAGATAGAAGGATTGCTGGGGAAGAAGGAAGAGAACAAGGAAGTGAGTAAGGAAGAGAAGCTCAGAGATAGCAGCAGTAATGGAGAATTGAGAATTGAGAATGGAGAATATTCTCAACTCTCAACCCCTAACTCTCCATTAAAAACAAATGTAAGCACCCCGGTTCAATACGAAGAGTACCGCATTCCGTTCCCCGCAGAAATTTTAGCTCCTGTGCCGGACCAAACCGTAGATTACTCGGAACAAGAACTTCACGAAATAGGCATGGATATAGAATCCAAGCTGGATAATTTCAAGGTTAAGGGAAAAGTGACTGGCATTATGACCGGCCCCGTGGTGATACGCTTTGAAATAGAACCTGGCCCCGGCATAAAGGTCTCCAGGTTCGAAAGTTTGGCAGACGACTTGGCTCTGCTGCTCAAAACAGCTTCCGTAAGGGTTATATCATCTATACCAGGCAAATCCGCTGTGGGCATAGAAATCCCCAACCGAAAGCCGCAAACGGTTTTTTGCAGGGAAATTTTGGAATCATCAAAATTCACCAAAGACCCAAAAAAACTTCAAGTGGTGCTGGGCAAAGATATAATGGGCGATGCTTATGTGACGGATTTGACCAAAGCGCCGCACTTGCTAATAGCGGGGCAAACTGGCGCGGGAAAATCCGTTTGCATAAATGTTCTTTTGGCAAGCCTTCTGTTCAGCAAAACGCCCGATGAGGTTCGCCTTATTCTAGTTGACCCAAAGGTTGTGGAGCTTGCAATGTATAGAGATATCCCGCACCTTTTGCATCCGGTTATAACATCGCCGGAGGTTGCTGTGCAAGCCCTGAAATGGCTCTGCGTGGAGATGGATAGGCGCTACGGGGTTTTGGCAAATGCAAAAGTTCGCAACATAGAGGGCTTTAACGATAAGTTTAAAAAATCCGAGCTTGGCGAAGATGTTCCCGAAGAAGAACGTAAACTCATGCCCTTTATAGTTGTTATAATTGACGAGCTGGCAGATTTAATGATGACCGCTGGCAAAGAGATAGAAACCAGCATTGCCCGCATAGCGCAAAAAGCTAGGGCGGTTGGTATTCATTTGGTTTTGGCAACGCAAAGGCCATCCGTAAATGTGATAACCGGAGTGATAAAGGCAAACCTGCCATCGAGAATGAGTTTTAAAGTGGCTTCTTATATAGATTCAAAAACCATTTTGGATGGCGTGGGTGCAGAGAAGCTGCTCGGAAAAGGCGATATGCTATTCCGCTCAAACGACAATCCCGAATTGGTGCGCATTCACGGAGCTTTTCTAAAAGATTCGGAGGTGGAGGCTCTTGCCAATGCCTGTTCAAACCAAAATGTGAACTACGAGCGCGTTGAAACCTTTGAGGTTGGGGATTCGATGAGCGGCGAAGACATGGGCCTTACGCCGGTTAAAAGCAAAGACCCATTGTTTTGGGAAGCTGCACGCTTGGGCTTGGAAGCGGGAGAGCTTTCTATAAGCACCTTGCAGAGAAGGTTGAGCATAGGGTTTGCACGTGCCGGGAAAATAATGGACCAGCTGACGGCAGAAGGCATTTGCGGCAAACCAAACGGCAGCAAGCCGAGAAAAATGCTCATGGACGAAGAAATGATAAATAACCTTGAAAGAAGATAAATCTCCATTCAAGGGGGGAATACTTATCAGCTAATTCATCTTTTTTAATTCTGACTGCGCTTGCAAAGCTCTTGGGCTTTTTGGATAGAACTCCTGGACCTTGCGGAAAACAGCCCTTGCCGCCTCTGCATTCCCAACTTTCTGCAAACACATCCCTATTTGAAACTGAGCATCTGCATGTTTAAGGGACTCTCTATAAAAAAACACCTTTTCAAAAGCGGAAATTGCCTGTGCATAATTGCCAAGTTCCATTCTCGCTTCGCCTACCCAATACCAAGCATCGCTTGCCCATTTGCTCTTTGGATAAAGAACCGTAACGCTTTCAAAAGCTCTTGCGGCGGCTTCGTAGTTCTTTTGCACAAATAGGTATTGAGCCTGTTCGTATTCTGCCGGCAAGCCGCTAGGAACGCTAGGGGCCTGTTCGCGGCTTGGGTTTACCAACGGAACCTGATTTTGATTTTCCAAAAATCTGCGCAAAAACGCAACTTCTTCCCTTAAAAGAGCTATTTGCAACTGATTTTCATCTATTTTGGCAATAGGCATAATGGAAAAAGAGCTATCCACTATATCTATCTGTCTTGATATGAAATCCAATTGGAACAAAGCGGAAGCTATCCGCAAGGAATCTAACCTTGCCAGGCTCAGAGCGGCCTCTGCCGTAGCTTCTACCTCATGAAGATCCTCAATAGTAACAGCCTTTTTTCTTGACGAGCAAGCTACTATAATAAATAACGCCAAAACAGCAGAAAATAATTTCAACAATTTCATAATCAGGAATAATTTAGAAAATGCTGATTAACCCACAACCTCAATTTTGTCCTATCAGCATTCCCCCCTTGAATGGAGATTTTTTTAACAAAAATCACCATTCGTCCCCCCGTTTATCTCGCTCGGAGAGCTAACGGGGGGAACGCCACAGCGAAATTCAGAATTAGGCAGTAGCTACTCTAGAAAATTTTCTATCTTGCTTCTTGTGTTTTTTAAAAAAATTGCATTTGCGTTTTTAGTTTGCCTACTCCCGCAGGTTGCTTTTGCCATTAACGATGGCAGCGATTTTTTGGTGATTCCGTCTGCGGAAGTTGTGGGAGATAAAGCCTTTCAAGTCCGGCTAACCCTTGGCCACTATAAAACGAATTGCGCTGGTTATGACGAGCCTATGTGCAACAAGTTACCGCTTGTCAGCTCGCTGCGTTTTGGGCTTTTCAATTCTTTTGAGTTTGGGGTCCAATTTGGAAGCACTGTATCTTTGGACGTAAAAGCCAATCTCAACAAATCCTATAGCCTTGTTCCGGCATTTGCGCTTGGAGCAAGAGCTTTTGTGCAAAGCCCTGAGGCCTATTTTTATTCCATTCCAAAAAGCGCTCGCAAAGAGCAAACAGGGGAATTTTACGGTGTTGCGCAATGGGGTGGCGAATTGTGGAACCTCTTAGGCGGAGTTTCCGTTTTCCCCACTATGGATGCAGATGAGGTTGCGCCTCTTTGGGGCTATGAGCAGGGGCTAGGCACGCAAAAACTCAGCATAATTTATGAGGGATTTTTCAGGCACGGGCTTTCTCACCACAATATGGGCTTCTCTTTTAAACCCACAAAATCTTTGCAAATTAGCGCTGGCGCAAGCGAATTTTACAGATTCTTTTTCACAGAAGACGGCGATTTCAAGTTCAGAACCAAAAATCGCAATGCAGCCACAGGTTATCGCTCACCGGGAATTTACACCTCTATTGCCATGAACATAGGGCCTAAACCGAGCATAAGCCAAAAATCCGATATAGATAGCCTTAGAAAGCAACTCACGGATCAAGAAACGGAGTTAGCCAATATGCGCACAAGAATGGATATACTCGAAGCGGAAAAAACAAATTCGAGCACAAACCTCTTATTGCGAAGGGAATTTCAGGGAATAGTAAATGGTTATAAAGCCGATGATTTCAAGCCGGATTCCCTGCTCGCAAAAGAACAGCTCTTTATGAATAGGGGGCCTATCGCAAAAAATTTTGTTTTAAAAGAAGCGATGGATGATGCGAGCGCACAGGAAAACAGGATTACGGCAATACGCATTATGAGCCATTTCCCTGATTCTACCTTCTTGGAACCTTTGGGCAAAATAGTTGCAGACGGTTCAAACGAATCCATTTCTAGAGAAGCCGCTCTTGCGCTTGGCACAATAAACACGCCTGAATCACGCAAAGTTCTCTCCACCGTTGCGAACCAAACCCAAGGAATAGTCCGGGAAACCATAGTACAAATAATGGGAACGCTGTGATAAGCCCTATCATTCTAAAAAAGAACTCAAACGGAAAGGTGATTTTGGATGTCCGGCACGTGAAGCGCGATTTTAAAATGGGAACAGAAGTTGTACATGCTCTGCGTGGCGTTAGTTTTTCTATTTATGCTGGCGAGTTTGTAACCATAATGGGAACGAGCGGCAGCGGAAAATCAACTTTGCTCTACACACTCGGCTGCATGGACAGGCCCACGAGTGGCGAATATATTTTGGATGGCGAGCCAACGCATAAATTAAAAAGGGATTCGCTTTCTGAATTGAGAAATAGAAAAATAGGTTTTGTGTTCCAGAATTACAGCCTTTTGGCGCGCACAAGCGCTTTGGAAAATGTTGAACTGCCATTGCTTTACGATTCCGAAGTCTCTTCCAAAGATAGAAGGGAGCGCGCGATGGCGAGCCTTGAAAAGGTTGGGCTTTCCAACCGCAGCGGGCATTTGCCAAACCAGCTTTCCGGCGGCCAGCAACAGAGGGTTGCCATAGCAAGGGCTTTGGTGAACGACCCCGTTATGATTTTGG
>Ga0268262_10001560_pt1 | contig 28137 bp, 10 predicted proteins | sample TergutNc150P3_FD_190354 | JGI IMG/M metagenome (GOLD analysis project Ga0268262, IMG submission 190354) | Nasutitermes corniger P3 segment gut microbial community from laboratory colony in Florida, USA - Nc150 P3 (SPAdes) (version 2) | ecosystem: Host-associated > Arthropoda: Insects >... | reverse complement strand
CCCAGCAATTGCAACATTTCTGATTAAATCGGTGGTAAAACTCATAAAATCTCCTTAAAGCGTAAAATTCATGTCTTTCTATAATGAAGCAGGATTGGCGGATTGTCAATTATTTGGCGCAAGAACCAAGACTACATACTAAACTTGACCCACAGATTTGTAAAAATCCGGCAAAGGGCTACAGAACCGAAGGTAGGGCAGCGGTACGGCAAAAAAGCTGGAAGAATCTATCTCCACAGCCCCGTCCGGCCTTTTTTCTGCAACAGGGCGTTTTATAATTTCATAGATCAGCGACATCTTCATGTCTCTCATGCCGGACGCCATTATTCCACTTTAAGTTTTTGCTTTTTTCCCTGATCTGTTCCGATAGGGAACTCCAGAAATTTTTTGCGTCCCGCCGCCTTCTCTTTGCCAGCCTGTTTCGAAAAATTGTGGGTCAAGTTTAGACTAGCATGGGTTAATGCTCCGGCGGAGAACCCCATAATTTTATTAAGCATGACGGTGAATACCGATCGGAGGGGTGTGCAACCTGCAAAACCTTTGGAATGTTTTCCCTTCACGCTCATGCTTGCTATATGGTATGCTTTATTACTCTATTTTGTTGTATTATAAGGAATTAGTCAATACCTATTACTCTTTATTGTTCTTTGCATATCCCAATTATTCTCAAAAATTGATGTCATAATTGATAACATTTTACAGTTTTCCCGTTAGGCGCAATGCCTAAAAACGACAAATTTATCAAGGGCAATGCAATTCAAAATACCCCCGATTGTAGCATATAACGGGCCGTAGGGCCGCTTCCGGCCCTCTTGCCGTATGATTTATCAAAAAGTAATCCGAAGGCCGTTTTTAAGCCATTTTTGCCCTTAAAAAAGCGTATAGCGCATAACGCACAGCAACAAGATGACTCCCTGCCAAAGCATCCAAGTTAGTTATGCCTAACGCTACTTTCCATGAAAAAAAAGCGCTGCCCTTTTCGCGCCGTACAATCCACCCAAAGTGCTGGTTTGCGCCGCGCACCTGACCCGTTGGCATTATAGGTCTTTTTATGGGGTATACCGTATACCAAAGAGGGCAACCGCTATTATAAGGCAAGATTGCAAAGCTCAACCTGTCAGGTGGGGCGCAAACCCTTACATACTTTGAACAGGGCGCAAAAAGGGCAGCCTACCCGAAAGCCTGGCTGTATATAGCTCCCCGGAAAGCTCAACCCAGCACCGCCGCCCCCAACATTCCCGCACCCGCCCACCCACCCCCAACCACCCCCGTACCTGGCAATACAAGCACCGTGGGAACTTATCGTAATCACCCGCCCAGCATTTCGCCTTCATCATGCACAGCGTAATTCGGCGGCGGAACGGAGGGTTTTGTCTTTATTGCCAATACAGCCATAATCCGCTATAACCCAACAGCATATAACCGAATGTATACGCTTCGCCGCCAAGCGGCTCGGGGTTCAGTCGGCTAGGTCATTCCGCTTCGCTCCATTCCCACGCCGCCTTCACCCACATTCCAGCCCGCTGCAACCTTGCAGGTTGCCTATTAGGCGGGCTGGAACGTCGTATACAACAGCGATTATATGCAATTGGGCAATGTATGAAAAAAATAAAATGATTGCCATTAACAAAACCCTCCGTTCCGCCGCAGCTATGCGTACTCACCCCGCCCTGCTTATCGTCTTATATCATTCAAAGCGAAATCCGCCCCACGGCAAGGCAAAGCGTTACATTACCTGATAAATCCACTGGATGAAGCATTAACCCGCTGATACCGCCAAAACGCCTTCGGCGGCCAGGCGGCCTTTATTGCTGTTAAGACATTATCTCCCGATTTCGCTATCTGTAACCTTCACTCCCCATAGTGAAACATCAACAAAATTCCCAGGAACCCGCCAACTTTACAAGTAGGCGGGCGTCTTCTCGAAAAGCCTTTTATCCGCAAAGCCTTCGTCGCAAGCTCCGCCAAAAGTCTATCCACAAGTAAAACTTGAATACACAGCGGTACTTGCTCCGAGGGCTTTGCGTTGCGTTACATTAGCCTGCTGAATCTCGCTTTTTGAACAATATCCCTCTGAAACCGCCCGACCGCCTTACGGCGGCCAGGCGGCTTTGACTACTGATAAAACCATTCCTCTAAGTTTCGCTAATCTTAACCATTACTCCCGATAGTGAAGGATTAACAAGATTCCCTAATGCCCGCCCGTCTTTCAGACAAGCGGGCATCGCCTCGAAAAAAGCGTTTGCTCGATAATCCCCAGCCTGACAACATGCGCAATTATTTTTCATAAAGAATTATCCGCAAAACGCATGTAGTCAGGCTGGGAATCGACCGATGGTAAAACCTTGTAACAAAAACAATATTTCAAATTCAAAAAATCCATGTAGTATGTATGCTTTTACATCAATTTCCGGCATAGCCCTATATATATCTTTTATTTATTTTTTTATTCTCTTTAGAAAGCATAAGCAAAATAAAAAAAGAAAATATATTAGTATAGAAAAAATAATCTCATTAAATCTTTCTCAGTAACTAAATTTTTGATGTAGCATGATATACCCCAAACCATGACGCATCGCCCTTAAAACAATACCTTGATGCCGGGGGGCGGCATGGATGCCATTTTCTGCTTTAGGCGACACGGATGTCGCTGTATCAAAGCTTAGCTAGAGTTTTTTGCGTAGTAAAAAACTCGGAGATGAAAAAATTACAGGATGTAATTTTTTCATCGGGGGGCGTGCGCGTCCCTAAAAATTGCCATTTTTTGTGAAGACTGGAAATATTTCTTGTATCAACACTATTTAACCATTTTTTTGCATATCAACAAATATCGCTACAAACACCATAATAGCAAACCATATCAGCACTATCAAAGGCAAAACCACCTTTTGTGCCTCCTTCCCCAACCCTACCGGGAGGGGGCGTGGGGGAACCAGTAAAAGCACCCGCAGGGTGTAGATGAACAACGGTTACACGTTCCGGCGCCGAACAAGCCCCCACATATCAAGTAAATCGAGGCGGGATTTATCCCGCCGTCCGCGCCGCGGACAAAGCGAGGTATTTAGCAGTTACAAGCAATATAAACCAACGCAAATAAATCCTACCCCAGCAAAAGCACCCGCAGGGTGTAGATGAATAGGGCTGCACGTTGTAAGCCCAAGAAAACGTCGCAATCATAGAAAATGGCGGCAAAACTTTAATTTTGCCAGCGGGCGCATCGGCACCGCGCTCCACTAAGAAGTTTTACCGCCTTTCCTAATCCTTTACCCCTGAAGCCCCAAATCCAGCCAGTACCGGCCATCGGCTGCCCGCTTCTGCGCCATGCCCAATTCCTTCATCCGCAGCCCGAACATCCGCTCGCTGGTAGCAAGCTCGTTGTTTTCCTCGCACCATTCCTGATAGACGCGAAACAGCTCGCGCGCCTTGATCGCCTTCCCCGGCTTTTGGACGCACCGTTCCTTGATGAAGTTCCCGATGGCGTCCATCTCCCCACGGTACTCGTCCGTGGCGTTCAGCACGATTGAGGGGGTGTTCAAGCCTTCTTTTTGCCAGCGCAGCGCCCCTTCGATCAGCCAGTTCAGTATGCCGGATTTCTCTTCCAGCAGCTTCTGCTCAAGGTGCCTGTCCATCTTCTCTTCGGCTATCGTGGTAGTGAAAGGTATCAGCTTGATCCGCCTCCATATGCCGTGGTCGGTACCCTTGATGACAGGCTTGTGGTTGCTCGCCATGAATATCTTGAACGTCGGCACAAAGTTAAAGTGCTCCCCGTACAGAAACCTCGCGGTCATTTGGTCGTTGCCCGTAGCCTGCTTGATCAGGTGCTCCGAAAGCCGCTTTCCCTGTTCCGTCTCTGCCGTGGCCACAAACCTTGTCCCCCGCAGACGGGCGATGTCGTTGGTGAGCGAATCGCTGCTCCGTTTCATAAATGTTTCAGGGTAGGTGGTAATTGCATAGTCCCCCAAGATACGCATAACCACATTGAGGAACGTGCTTTTCCCGTTTGCCCCTGTTCCGTAGAGGATGAACATTGACTGCTCGCTTATGTCCCCGCTGACCGACCACCCTGCGGCGGCCTGGAGGAAGGCAATCAAATCGCCCTTGTAATCCATGATCTCCCTAATAAACTGCTTCCACTTTGGGCAGTCGGCGTTCTTGTCATATGTCACGTTTGCAATCTTGGTAACCATGTCTTCTTGCCGCTGGGGCAGCAGTTCCCCCGCCCGCAAGTCGATAGTGCCGTTCTCCACGTTCAAAAGCCAGGGATCGCGGTCAAGGTCGTCAACTGCGGCGTTGAGTTCGGGGATATACCGCGCTGCCCTGACAAAATTTTCCCGCTGCCTGGTGGACTCGCTTTTGACGGCGTATTTCTCGATTTCGATCCGCTCCCGGTAGTCGGCAGTTTTGGCGATTTCGCCATAGATATTCCGCACGATTTCCAGCCCCCTTGTGTGGATCAGCGCCCCGCCGCTGTCGGTTTCCCAATAGGCGCCGTTCCATACGAGCCACTTCTTCCAGGGGGCAATGTAGCGGATGTCGTCGCCATATTTCGTAACCAGCCGATAGGCGGTTGTCGCGTCGGTAAGCTGCACCAACCCGTTTTGCAGTTGGTGGATGCGCAGCAATACCGATTCTTCCCTAAGCGCATTGCGTTCAATGTCGCTTGCCGTTGATTGTCCTTTCATTTTCGACTCCTTCATAAAAGATTTATGCTGAAAATGTAGAGTGCCCCGGCATAGGCGCAAATAAGTAAAATATGCAAATTCTTGCTTTTTCGACATTTTAAATTGAGGGCAATGCTATCCGATCCCTTGCCGGATGCCATGAAAAGCAATTACAATGGGACTTAAGGAGAAACCCATGCCGCAGACCATGACCCTTGACGAAAAACTTGCCACTTTAAACAAAGCAACAGAACTAAAAAAATCTGGTGATCTAGAAGGCGCCGACCGCCTTGTTAAATCAGTCCCCATGCCACCTTATCTCGCCAAGATAATGAAAGAGAAAGTAGGCGTAGATTATCTTATTAATGGCGGCTGGAATTTGTCGGAAGCGGAGGCTGAATTTGGAAATAATTGGCTTAGTAGATAGTATTAATAATGCGGCAATTTATATTGACACAGGCCGCAAAGGTTTTGCCACCCGTGGAAAAGAACAGGAAGGGCGAATTTCTTATGAAGATGGTATCGCTGAGGCTATGTCCGCCTTTCAAGAAGCACAAACTTCGGCTGAACCTTATATCATTATCCTTGCCGAGTATACCTTCATTTCCCAGGAACTCCAATTTTGCGAAAAAACCGACATAGACTCCTTAAGCAGCCTCAACAAAGCGATACAGGATTTTGAAGATGCTTTCCTTGCGCTTCAGGCCGTGGAGGAACCTGGTTACAAAACAGCCGAAAAAACCTACCCCCACAGCGGCAAATACCGCGTAAGCGGCTTTCCAAGAGACGCTTTCCATACCGCCTCTATCTCCCACAAAACAAGGCTGAAAAACATACTCAAAACACCCGGATTAGACCCCATCGAAAAAGCCCTTCTTAAACAGCGTTTTGCTAACCTTTCCGCCGGGCAGGGCGGGTATATTGAAAAGCAGAAGAAGGCTTTGCCAGATTTCGTATTATTTTAGTGTAGGAATGACGGAAGTTTTGAATAATTGACAAACCCTACTATTGGCTATAATATACCACTATAAGAAATGAGGCTAGCCAGTGAATAGAGTCGCTACGTTATTTATAAGCTTAATACTTGTTAGTTTTGTCCTAATGCCCCTTCACAGCCAATCGTTTACCACGTATACCACAGAGTTGCCCAGTAAAGCGATTAATGTTGTGTATGACGATTCAGGCAGCATGATAATGGACGACTACGGCGAATTCCTTGACCGGTGGGTTCAGGCCAAATACGCGATGGAAATCTTTGCGGCTATGCTTGATGAAAAAGACACCATGAGCGTTTACTTTATGAGCGATTTTGACGTTAGGCATAACGGCAATGTAAACGCTTTAGCCAAATTAAAAATAGAAGGCGGAGAATCGTCGGATAGGAGAGTGGCGAGAATACACAATACGGTTACCGAAGCCTGGAACACGCCGTATGACGCTGTCGCCAAAGCCTACGCTGATTTGAAAAGCGCTAAAGCCGATGAAAAGTGGCTGGTTGTCCTTACGGACGGCGATTTTAACCAGTTTGATGGTAATTGGAGAACAATAGACGGCGTCCCGTTTAGGCTGGAAAACCCAGACCGGGACAACCCGGAAGCAATTAAAAAAGCAGGTGATAAGGCTAACAACTACTTTTCACGATATGTAAACGAGAGCAACGTCAAGATTATTATACTCGCAATGGGAGACGTAGTTAAAACAACTTTTGAAAAAAGGCAGGACCGCATATTTTACGAGCGAGCAAGAAACAGCGATGAAATATTGGAGAGAATTACATATATATGCAATATCATTTTTAAAAGGATTCCATACCCGGACCGCATGGTAAATATGCAGGAATTGGAATTTGACCTTCCGATGACAGAATTTCTGGTCTTTGCGCAAGGCAAATTTATAGAAGACGTAAAAATAAAACGAATCGACGGAAGTACAATCAGCCCACGTGAGAATGTCAAAGTACGGTATAGCGGGGTAGAGGAAGCGGCTAGAAATTATCCCTACTTTAACAACCCGAAAGTAAAGGAAAAAATTCCGTCTGATGATCTTACCGGCATTGTGGCAAAATACATGTATATTCCCGAAGGCAAGTACAATCTGGAAATTGGCGGTAAGGCGAAAACGGTGGAAGTCTATATTAAGCCAGAAGTAAAACTTCAAATAAAAATGTACCGGGATCGCGAGGAAATTCATATAAATAATGAAAACAAGGACAAGGTTTTTGATAATATTAACGAAGACAAATACCGGATTGAGTACGGAATTATTGATGCGAACGGAAATTTCTTCGTACCTAAAATTCTCAAACAAATAGAATTGAAAGCGGAAGTACAAAACAACGGAAAGACAATCCCGATAACAAAGTCGGGCGAAACCGTAAAATTAACGCAGGGCGAAGCAAAAATACTTGTGCAGGCCCGTTACAAGGATATCACCCTTGCCGAGGATACCGTAACAGGCAAGGTATTGAATCCGCTCAGTTTGAAGGAACGCCTTATCAATTGGGCACAGAGAAACAGGGTCTTATTAACGTGGCTGTTTTTTGTGCTACTGGCGCTGTTTCTGTACTGGCTTCTTTGGGGGCGAAAAAAGCGGTTTCCGAAAAAATATATGGCAAGAAGGCCTGTTATAACGATAAAAAGCGATGGTTATGAAAACCCTGACAACCAACTCCCTGGAAGATTCACAATAGACAAAAAGACGCGGATTTGGCCGCTATGCGCGGAAAGGGGGCGGATTAAGTTCGTTCCTGATGATTTGAATTTAATGGAATTCAAAGTAAAAGCGAAAAACAGATATGCCATGATACTAACGAATTCAGACTTTTTTACTCCGGGGAAGCTTAACGGTGTCAAATTACGCATAGACAACTCGCCGGTTACCGAAGATAATATGGAAATCAGTTGTACGGCTACAATTACAACTACTGTCCCCAGCAGCGGCGGAAGTCCTGAAACAATATATACCTGTTACCTGGAAAAGCAGTAAAAAGAGCATGAATGAAACATATAATTTTGGAGGTTAATTAACATGGCGGCACCAACTTTAATCGTGGGCCTTGGCGGCATAGGATCCCAAATTACGGCAAAATTATCGGAGATGATAACCGATGAGAGGCTCAGGGAACGGATAAATTTTGTGATATTGGATACCGATGCCAATGAGCTGGAAAAAACAAGACGTAAGCATCCTCATATCCGCGCCATTCAGACCTCGACCAACATGACCGTCGGCGATTATCTGCACCTTGACGCGCATACGCGGGACACTTCATTCCCTCTAAACCCCAACCTGTACCGCAAGACTCTCAGTGAAGGCGCCGGGCAGGTACGCGCTATTTCGTACCTTGCCTTTGTAACTGCCATGAAGCGTGGGCAGTTGGCCCCGCTGGACGATGCCATATACGACCTTTACAAGCTGGAAAGCGGGGCCACTAAACAGGTGCTTCGCGTCATTATCGTTAGCTCAATGGCGGGCGGGACCGGATCCGGCCTTATACTTCCCGTATCAATGTATATAAGGCAGTTCCTGAAAACAAGGATACAGATACCTGGCAACATTACCCGCGGCTTCTTTATCCTGCCTGAAATCTTATATACCAGTGTACCGTCCGAGACGATGCGTAACGCTTTCAAGGCAAACGCCTATGCCGTATTGCGTGAGCTAAACGCCTTTATCCTAAAGGCTGACGGCAACTTGGATAAACGGTACAAGGGTAAAGTACAACTGGAGTTCCCCAAGATCGGTTCAGACGGGTTTGAAGAATACGACGTACTGCCCATGGACTTCTGCTTCATGTTTGACGCGCAGAATATTAACGGCAGCAAGCTTAACTCTACCGAGCAGTATTTACAACATGCCGCGACCTGCATATACGCGCAGTCAATCGGCCCCATGAATGCCCGAAGTAATTCATCGGAAGACAATGTCATTCGAACTCTGGTTTCCGGGCAGAGCCGTAACCGCTACGCGGGCGCGGGCGCGTCGGAACTTGTGTACCCTTCCGATCATATTCTCAATTACATAGCCCTGAAATGGGCGGCAGAGACCGTTACTGGAAAATGGACAATTTTTGATAAGGCTTACAAAGATAAAAGTAAGGAGAACAACAGGGCGAAAATGAAGGGGCTTCCCTATAACCCGGATATTAAACCGGAGACGATATATATTGAAACAGTTGACACGGAAGTAACCAAGAATGACCCTAACCCGTTCGCCAAATTCGTAAGACGAGTAACATATAACTATGACAAAGAAGGCCAAAATGAAAGAGGCCCGAAATGGAACGCGTTCATAGACGCTCTCAGGGAGAATGTTAAGGCCAATGCCGAACGACACGACAAAATAAAAGAAGCCCGCATCGCTGCACAAAGACTACTAACAGGTGTAAGAAACAGGGATAAAGAGCAATCTGAAGATGACTACTTGAAAAATTTTACCAATGCCTATACCAGCCTGAAAGATTACAGAGATAAGGTTAAACGGTTTTCTGATGAAATAGGCCGCAATGCCGCATATTCTATTTTTAAGTCCGATGACGGATCGGATGTTACCCAAACAAACGAAAATACCAGAATTGAAAAGTATCTGAAAGACGACAACAATCAGTTTATACACCCTAACGCCGTCCGCTATTTTCTTTATCAGACGCTACAGACTTTGAAAAATAAACTTGCTATAGCTAAAGATAATAAAGACGAATACAAGAAGGCTTTTGACGGTTTTGAAAAACTCTTTGACAAACCAGGAACAAATGAAGTGGAAACTGTCGGTGATTTTACGGACGATTACAGTTCAGCGAACATTTTGCAGAAACTACTAAACAAAGACTTCGCTGGCCAAATAGAAAAGTATCTTAAAAGATATGACGGGTTTTTTAACACTATCAACGATTACAGTGTTGATTTTCCCTATTTCATGGTACTTGAGGCTGCCTCTGAATACGTTAGTAAATTGTGCAAGTCGTTTGAAGCATTTTACGATTCTTTTGAAGCGAATGTCGATGAAATTCAACGGCGGATAAAAACCTCTGAGGAACAATACCGTAACAGAAAGGGCAACACTATTCGTTATGTCTGCGCATCAAAAAAGTGCCTGGAAAAGTTTTATATGAAGATGGAATTTGCCGGCAACGCAATTGAAATACCCGACCAATTATGCCGCAACATATACAAAAAAGTCAGGGATTATTCCCTATTGCCGGACAGTAGCAAAACAAGCGACTTTTTTAAGGATACATTTGACAAGGAAATCCTCAAACATTTTAAGGATTCCGTAGAGCAAGCATACGGTTTAGACATTAAGATGGACATTATCCGGGCGCTGGAGATTGAGGCTGAATATGAAGAGGGTATACAGAAACGCAGCGATGTTATCGAATATGTAAAAAGGGTAATCCAAGAAACAAAAGCTCTGGCCGAGCCTTTCATAAACAAGCCTGTGGGCGAAGAAAGCGTTCCAATTCCGGCCTGCGCCTATAATGAAAATCTGAAAGGAACAGACAATCCTGAACGTGAGGATCTTGTAAACTCAGAATTAAAAAGCTTTGGCGGTGTTGAGAGCAAGGACGAAGAGGGGATCAGCAAGGAAAGAATATTGTTTTACAAGGCCATATATGGCCTGTTTCCGGACGATCTTCTTAAATTTACACCGCCTAACAAGAGTAAGACAGGAGGTCCGGACGCCGGCGAGTACCACAAGGTTTATTTTGATATGATCAACCGTATAAGGCCGAATCCGCTTGAAACAAAAGTAATCACACCGCACCTCCATAAGTTTTGGCATCTTATTTCCGAGATGCCTGACCTTAACGATAAAGAACAGGAACAGCATGAAAAGAAAATCTACAAGGCGCTTTTACTTGGAATTCTGTATGATAAAATCCGGTATGAACCATCCGGTAAGAACTTAAGATATAAACTATGGCTGGGTAAAAAGGAAACCCCTCTTGATGTTTCAAATGGGACGCCCTGCGACACCTTCTATGAGATTGTCGATGCTTTGACCTGTAATCCGGTTATTGTCAATGATTTATTGGAAGCCATTGAAAGGGAAATAGAAGCTGAACGCAAACGCAATATTGTCAATTATAAAGACAGCCAGTTTTTTAAAGGCCTGGAAGAACTTGAATTGGTGGAAATCTCCAATAAATTGAAAGAGGAGCTGGAAAAGCTTGAATTGAAGGAAATCCCCGATGAATTGAAAGAAGTAAAATCCGGAGGGGGCGCTCTCAAAATGAGCATCTTCGGCATTGCGATGGCGTATAAGGTAACAATGCCCTCTGATGAATTTATTGATGAACAGGGGCAGGTGCTATTGGAAACAGTAATGGAAACATTGTATGAGCAGGTTACAAAGTTGTGTCCTGAAGTTGAACGCGACAGCGTATACGCGAAATTAATGACAGACCAGTTGGAAACGTTTAAGCAAAACGCTGTACTATATGAAAAAGCGTATGAAGAAACGCGTCCGTCTGTAACAAAAGATTATCTAAGACAGCTTCTGCATGTAGTCATAGAAGCTTTGCGCGAAAAAGGATTAACCGAGGCGGCAGATAAAGTCGATAATTATTCAAAGGAATATTTTTCCGCCGCCGTAAAGACATCTCGCAAAAATATTCCGCCTAAAAACGGAGCGGAATAAAAGGGGAATAATTGAGCTTTGTATACCGTTATAATAACAGACCCGAATATAACCCCTTTATTCGCTAAGTACAGGCATTTGTTCGCGCCTTTTTCCGGCGAACGCGGCGGGAGCCTGTGTCATTGTAGCTGGCATAAGGGGGGCGTTGATATAACTCATGCCGTTCCCGATCTGTATGATAAAATTAAGGGCCATCCGGAATGGCGGGCGATAATTCTCGTTCGTCCTGAGCAGGACGAATTATACGACCTGGATAACCCCTTTGACTTTAAAGACAATCACAAAAATACCTCCGAAAGCGATGAAGGAGAGTTTCTCCTTAGGGATAATCCTTCACACTTAGTCCACCTTACGCATATGCTGGCAGGATTTCCTTCGCTTGGCGGCACTAAAGGTTATGAAACACATTTTTTTTATTACGATGAAAAAACAAGTATGTTTGAGGAATGTAAGTATAATGATGGTAAACCTATTCTGCAAAGTGATCGCCAAAAGATCTTCAATGATGATTACAAAAAGCTAATTGAAGAATTCAAACCAAAACCTGTTCCGCAAAACGAAAAGGAAAAATGCGCCGCCAAAGCTCATGAAAAATTTCTTGAGGGATTTAAAAAATACGGAAGCAATATTAAAAAGTTACAGTTGGTTGAAAAACCTTACTCAGCTGATGAAAGAACCGAGTATAAAAAAATTACAAAAAATTATAAGTTTAATGAAAATCGGCCAGCCGAAGTATTGATATTATCGATCAGGGAACAACACACTTGTGACGAACGCGAAGAAACCTTTGCGGAAGTCCGCCGCGCATGGCAATTCTATGATGAAGTTGATAGTTCTGATTTTTGGAAGTTTTACCCCAACACCTGCCGTTTCCTGTGCTATGACCTTATAAACCCAAAACATACGCTGTATTTGCGCGAGCTTCATCGGTTTTTCCTTTTGACACTTACCTTAGCCATCAATCAAATTCCGGGCCGGTCGTTGCAAGCTTACCTCCTTTACAATGTCAACCTGCAAGTCGATGCAGGGGAACTTGGGCGTGTATATGACAGATACCTCGAAGACCTTATCTCGTTTCGGGAAATCATACTGGAGCGTATGTCGCGTGTTTCGGAGTTGACGCAGGATAAAAAAAAGGAGCTTGTACCGGATCAAAACATTTCAGTCAACTTTGATCAAATTGAAGAAAGCGATGTAAAAGCAAAAAGTAGCAAAATTGGGCTTGCTACGGATTGTCCTGCTGACGAAGTGCAGTTTTGGCATAAGCACATACAGGGGACAAGGCATACAATAGAAAATATACTGTACGCCCCACAGGAAATTGTAGCAGAAAAGGCGCTTGAAACACGCCAAACGATAGACAGTTTTTCAGAGAAAGAGCAGGTGCTTGACCGTTTTCAGCTTGATCGTATACGAAAACGTATTAATGAACTTGAACCTAAAATATTCAACACGAGTTTACACGCCATGCTGGATACCGAAAAATACAAGGCGGAGGTTGCAAAAGCAGGCGATGCCGTGCATAAATATATAAAGCATCGATTAACAAAACGTAACGTACTGCTTATCTCACTTGCTTCTTTTTTGGCTTTTTTAGTCGGGTTTGTTCCTTACCTAATCAACTCCGCCGGATTGAGCTGGCAGACATTCGGCGCGGCTTTTGGCCTTGTAATTGCCGCAAGTCTCCTGCTTGCCGGGGGTGCCCTGCTGATACTGTGCTTTTTACGCCATGAACTTATTAAAAAGATATATGGCTATAACAGAGACGTTACGAATATTTTTGCCCGTGTAAAACAGAGTGCACGTGTTTTTTCCGGCTATTTTTCTGACCTTTGTACATATATGTATGCCCGCTCTCTTCTGTCCGGTGTAATACTAAAGAAAGACAACGATAATTCGGCGGCGGCAATACAAAAGGCGCATCTTAGTTTCCTGGAAAGTGAAATAGAAAAGAATAAATCGATCTGTTCTATGTATGGGGCTCAACTTAATGTTTCTTCAGGGAAAGGTTCTTTCGCGGATATAAACGAAGAATTGCTGGAGAAAAGACCTTCTGAATGCCAATTCTACGAACTTTTACCCTGCTATGAAAAAAATACGATAAAGTTAACAACTTCGCCGATAACAAAACGAACCATGAGTGATTCAACAGATGATAGTTATAATGAATGGGGCCAATATAATACAGGTGTCACCCTTGATGCGCCGTACAGCTTTATCACAGGCATAAATCTCGTGCGTGAGGAGATATATGACCGCAAGGAAGAAAAATGACGGAGAAAGGGCGTGCCGGATTTTCTATTGTTAGTCAAATTGGAAAAGGGTTAATAAAAAACTTAAAGTGGCTTATTATCCCCGCTTTGATTATACTGGGTTTTCTCCTGGTTCTTGCTATTGTAACACGAGCCAATGGTACTAATGTAGAACCGGATCAATTTTCGCAAAGTTACTCTCGGCTGGTACAGGAAAATTGGGACAGTAATTTTATCAGTAGCATCAAACTTGTAATAAACAGCGATGATGTTTATATTAACGGTAAATTAACAAAGTTTGAGACAAAAGATTTATTCCCCATTATTAACAACAACCGTGCGTTTTTACCCCTTGGTCTTATTGCGAATTTAATCAAGGCTACAGTTAAATACGACGACGACAGAAAAGCAATAATCGAAAGAGGTGAAACCAGCGTAGAAATAACAATCGGGCGGAATAATATTACTGTTAATAGTAAAGATGATGGTAAAAATGAAACTCTTGAGGCCGCTTCGTTTATTTTAAATGACAAGGTTATGGTGCCGCTGGGCATAATGGAATTTTTGGGGTTTGACGCGCCGGTATGGGATGCCGGATCAACTGAAATCATGCTTACGAGATCGTTTCAGACACGCCGCTTGATGGTCATAACAAATGGCGGCAAGCTTACGGAAACTTATGGCGCTTTACAGGTTTTGGAAGGCCCGGATAACCTGTATGTATTGCAGTATGCTTCTGAAGAAGCCGCCAGGAAAGCGAATGAACGCTTCAATGACGATCCTGAAATTTTGTTCAGCCAGCCCGATGCGGTTCTTAACGGCGAAGCTTCATCGGAGGCCTTGTCGTGGGGCGTCGGTAGAATTGGCGCGGATTATTTTACCGAACAATTAGTGCAAAATAAATTAAATAAAAATGAAGTGCTTGTGGCGGTGATTGATACGGGGATAGATTTTAGCCATCCCTTTCTAAAAAATAGAATAAGCGATATTAAATGGAATTTCGTAGCGAATACCAATAACCCCAGCGATGTAGACGGCCACGGAACCCATGTGAGCGGGATAATCGTAGATTCCACGCCGTCAAACGTAAAAATTATGCCATTAAAAGTTTTAGGAGAAGGGGGAGGGAGTACCGGAAATATTTGCAACGCTATCAGACATGCCGCCAATTCCGGGGCGGATGTAATTAACATGAGTCTTGGTGGTCCGCTGGGAGTTGCAAAAAGAGACATATTCTTTGAGCAAGCGATAGATTATGCCCTTTCCTTGAATGTTATAGTTGTAGTGGCAGCCGGAAACGAAAATAGCGATGTAATGAATTTTTGCCCGGCTTATTATCCAAGACTTATTACAGTAGCGGCAACTGACGAAGGAGACAGAAAAGCTGTTTTCTCTAATTTCGGAAATTCGATAGATATTGCCGCCCCCGGTGTTTCAATAAGAAGCTCCATACCAGGCGGACGTTATGATTCTTGGGATGGGACTTCAATGGCTGCGCCTTTTGTCGCGGCCAGTGCGGCATTGCTAAGAACAACAGACAGCTCGCTATCGCAGGAAGATATTATTGAGATGCTTTCCAATAATGCCGACAATGCAGGCCCGGCAGTATATTTTGGCGCGGGGATTATAAATGTTGTAAAGTTGGCACCGCTGAACGAGAGCAATGAAATCCCGGTAACAGGCATTTCGTTAAACCCAAGGTACGTTTCGCTTCATATTGACGCGAATGAAAGGCTTGTTGCTTCGGTGAGGCCTGGCGATGCGACAAATCCCGGTATAGCGTGGAAAAGCAACAACCCAAAAGTTGCGACAGTCTCCCAGGACGGTTTAGTCACCGGAGTAAATTCCGGAAATACGGTTCTTACCGCCAGTACTGTTGACGGTAATTTCCGGGCGACTACCATCGTGTCGGTACTTGCCAATGAAGAACCGGTTGATCTATGGAAGAAACTGCTTGCTGTCCTTCCGTTTATTATTATTCTTCTGCTCTCATTCAGAGTAAACCTGTCCAAGCCAAAACGTTCCAGGCAATTTATTTTGCCTTTTATAGCGTTGATTTATTGTATCATTGCTATGCTGTATGCAGATAAAGTAGACAAATGGATAACCTCCGGTATTGCCTGGCTCAGTTACTTTACCCCCTATATTGCAATTAATATAAACAAATGGCTGATCTATATTTTTAACGCCGTTATTGCTTTAGCGTTCCTTATAATTAAAAGCGTCCTGTTGCCGATTATCAGCATGGTGTGGAGCAAACCCGGCTTCCTGTTCAACCAGACTTCCGGCAAGTTTTATGAGCATAACGAGCGCATGAATGCCTGGGTGTTAAAAGACGAGTTTGGTCAGGCAAAAACATTATGGAAAGGTTTTTACTGGTTTGCCGTAGGCATTTCGTCGTTACTTCTTGCCCTTTCCCAGATTTTTCCCCAATGGATACTTTTCAGAACGCCATTTTATCCCGTGTGCGGCGTGTTGATTATGGGTGAAATATTGTTCTTCCTGTCCGGACTTACCTTTCAGGAAATGGTATCGACCATTGCCGGTGAAGACGATGAATTTTACCGAATTGCCAACTATGGAATACTCCGTAGAATATTCCACGAGCTGTTTGACAACCGCATTTTATATGACAACACGGCGGACAGTCTTTTCGGATTAACGTCCTTTGAAATGCTGGACAAGCTGGCCGAAAGCGAAAACACCCTTGATAACGTTATCTCAAAGTATTTTACGGAACTGAAAGAAAGCGGGCATATTATAGACCCCGGCTTCGTGCGTTCCTCCATCGAGATGGTACAAGGGAAATCGGTGCTGTTGAACACGCCCTTTTACCGAGACATGACGGGCTATATTGTACTGCCCATTGTGCGTCGGCTTATGGCCTTTGAAAAAGCGTTGATCATTGTCGGTCGGGATAGTTCCGCCGAGGACGTAAAAAATTGGATGCATAACGGTATAGCTACTTTTTGCGGTACGCCGGAATTGTGGAAAACCGAAATCCTGACAGATAAGAAAACCGAATGTGATGTGGCTGTTCTGCGTTTTGCCGACGTATGTAGCCACCAAAAATTGAAAGAAAACAAGGAATTTCTAAATCAGGTCGGCTTTGTGTTACTGATTGAACCGTCCCGTATCGTTTCCACAGGGCAGATAGGACTCTCCCTTATCGTTGATCAGCTTGGGAAGGGGGAAAAGGACACAGTCTACTGTTCCTGTGATCGGAACTGCGACGGCCTTGTAGACGCCCTTTCTCATATCCTTAAGGTAAATCTGACCGAAGTGTATGCCACCGTTCCTACCCTTGCCAACTGTTCCCTTATGTACTGGAAAGCGCACGGGAACTTCATGCATCACAAAATATATTCTAACATTGCCCACTACCTGGGCATTGGAACCGAGCTGTCATCCGTGGCGTTACGGAATCAGATTGCAAACACTGTTTGGGTAAGCAGTGAGCGCTTCCCCGTTGTTGATATGCGGTGGATTGCCGGACAGTACTACAACATTATTTGCAACTACATCGGATACCCAAAAAACCAGGAGGCGTTTGCCGAAGTGTTCAAGGTGGATGCCAATTTGTGGAATTTGGGCGTGGAGGATAACGCTTTTCTAACCGTTGAGGATGAGTTCAACAACCTGTTTGAAATGACACGGCTTTATTCCACACGCGCCAAAAGTCAGGGCTTTGTCAATGTTATAAGCGAAAATTATTTGTTGCGCGATTATATGGTGGATAACGCTCCGGTTTTCACCGCCGACTCTAAGGTGATCCCCACAATAACCCCGGATTACACGCGGACAGAGCGGAACACGGTTGTCAGCCTTATTATACGCATGTTCGGTGGAGAAGTAAGCGAAACGGAATTGAAACTCAAGCTGTCGCTTGCCGGTATTAAGTATGAAGACGACGCAAAAGCTTACGAAAAATTTTGCGAACTTGTAAAAAAACATTGTGATGTAGAGAATGTGGACGTGGTAGAGGCTAATATGGATGAAGAGGGGGTTAAGTATTTCACTATACATGATAATGATTCAAAATTTGCTGTTTACGCCCGTAACTTTTCCAACGCCTATTTCATTATTGAGGACGATAAGGACAAAAACTACTACATAGGGGCCATGCTGTACGGCCAGGTGTTTCAGAAATACCTGCCTGGCCAGATGCTTACCTATTCGGGCAAATATTATCAGGTTCAGACCATTACTCCGGAAAGCGGTGTTGTGCTTCGCCGCGCCGCCGACCACATTACCGACCGCAAGTGTTATCGCCAGCGCAGAGAGTATGAGCTGTCCGGCTTTACGCCCGACCCGGCGATGGGTTCCGAGCACACAAGCAGGGGCGTGAAAGTGCGCCGCGGATTCTGCAATAAAATGGAAGTCAAAACGCACGGGTATTACGAGCTTACATCCCTGGATAACCTCGCGTCTGCCCATAAGGTGGCTTTGAATAACATACCTAAGCGAGAGTACAAGAATAAGGCTGTGCTTTGCCTGAAACTGTCGGATGTCGGCCCAGACGTGCGCTTTACGGTGGCAATACTGCTTAACGAGATTTTTATAACTCTCTTTCCGGAAAGTTATCACTTCATTACCGCGACAGTAAAAATGCCGCCTGATACCGTGTCCGATATCTCACCCCCAATGAGCCCCATTAAGCTTCAAGGTTTCGATGACGAAGAAGCAATATATATCATTGAGGATTGCGAGATAGATTTAGGCCTGCTTGTTTCCGTTGAGCGTAATCTCACCCGCTTGCTTGAAATCATAGCGGACTATTTGGCGTGGCATGAAGCGAAGCTGGCAGAACCAGTCTCGCCGGAAAATGAAGAAGATGAGGGAAACGAAGAAAACAAGGATGAAAATAATGAAGCTGTAAATGATAATGATGTAAAAAATGATGATGAAGCCGAAGATGAAAAAGATAGTGAAGACGTGAATGAAGAAGAGGATGAAAATGAGTGACACATTAGACAATGAGACAAAACCCAAAAAAAAGTACAGCGAAAGCCATTACCTGCTCTATGGCTACGATAAAATGAATTCTCCGCTAAACATACGGGACACATTAAAATTCCTGTCGGATCATTGTTACAATAAAAACGCGCTTGAACAGGCCCGTACCAATTCCAATGTTGCCGCGCAGATAGAAGCTGGTAATAATTCTAGCAAGTCTGACGCGCATTTCTGCGACTTCTGCGCGGTTGAATTATCCGGCGGCGAGTATGATGTCTTGTCTGACGGACGGGAACGTTGTACACAGTGCGCGAATTCAGCCATGAAAACCGTTGAGCAGTTTACCAGGCTTTATGAGAACGCCCTGCGAAACATGGAAACGTTCTTCGGCATTCGAATTAACGTGCCAATCAGGGTTCGCATGGCAAACGCGAAGAAAATAGCTCAACTGTGCGGCGAGAGGTTCATTCCAACGCCGGGTTATGACGGACGCATTTTAGCTTTTGCCTGGCCGCGATCTAAAAAGGATTCGGACGTTTATACTATCTATGTAGAGAATGGCGCACCCAAGATAGCGGCTGTGGCAAACATCGTCCATGAGTTGACGCATATTTGGCAGTTCATAAATTGGGACGTGAAAAAAATCCGTTCACACTACGGTAGGGCGAATGAGCTTAAAATTTATGAGGGCATGGCGAAATGGGCGGAGATACAATACCTGCTGTTCCTGAACGAGGTTTCCTATGCCAAGCGGCAGGAGATTTACACTAGGTTGCGTAGCGACGCTTATGGGCTGGGATTTATAATGTACGCTGACGATGATCGGTATAAGCTGATGTATAGGCCTGGGTACAGGAAGAATTCACCGTTTAATAAAGAGTGGCCGCTGTAAATGGGGATTGGTTGATTGTAAGCTCGAAGCATAGCATTGACGAGATTGATATAATGTGTTTTTTGCTTACTTATAGGAGGATTTGTGTAAAATGGTTTTAGGAATGATATTAGGTACTGTTTTGGGTGATACTGTTAAAGCGATAATTGGAAATAGAACTGATAGTTTATTGGTGGATTCATTAGGTGCACTAGCAAAAAATTTCGAGAATACAGAGAAAAGGTTAATTAACCACGATCTGCAAAAAGCTGTTACTCGTTCTTTTTATCTTGCAAAAATCAGCATTTGCAAAGAATGCACTGATAGAGAAAGAGGGAACACCAACGCAATAGAATGGCTAAAAAGCACGATCAAAGAAACCGAAAACGCAATTCGAAAAATTGATAGAAACGATTATACTTTTTTACCTATTGATGATGTAGACGATATAAGATTGTTATTAGCAACAGAAAAAACAAGTATGAATTATCAAGAAAAGATTGCGAATTTTGCTATAGAGGAGAAGTGCAATTCGCGCTTGTATAATAAGCTTGTGGAAAGTTCTTTTTATCAAAGAGTATGTGGTTTCTTTGCGTTTGAAATAAAACACGATAGTGTTGTCAATAATATTTTTGAAAGTCAGCTTCTCGTAAATATTGATACTAAAATAAATGATATTACAAATATATTGTCATCTAAAGGAGAATCATTTTTACCTGAGTTAACAAATATAGAAAATGAAATAGCAGAAGGTAATAAAAACATCCTTGAAATACATGAACTACTGCTTAAATCTTTTGTGGACATAAGTGATAAAATAGAGGGCATGGATAAAAAATTAGATATACTTATAGAACGTAAAGATTCAACAGAAGAAATGAGATTGCATCATCAGCCAAAACGCCCAACACAACACTTTGTGGGAAGAGAGGCACAATTAAAGGAAATTGACAAAAAGTTAAATCAATATAACTATGTTGTTCTAACAGGTATGGGGGGGATCGGAAAAACAGAATTAGCGAAACAATATGCTTGGGATGCATGTGGAAAAAAGCAAACTTACGATATTGTACAATTTGTCAATTACCGCCACAGCTTACGGGAAACCATTGCTTTGCAATTGAGCTTTCATAATTTTGACGCTGTTGAAGCTCAAGCATCTAAAATGAAGCCCAAAGATGCCATAGCTTATAAATTTAAAGAAAAAATTGCTCAAATGAATAAATCTGATGTTGGGCGTATTTTGATTATTATAGACAATTACAAAACACCCCTTAAAAAGGGTGACCGTGTTCCAACAGAAAAAGATGACCTTAACCAATTTATATCAGGAAGTTACAAGGTTATTTTCACATCACGTGAAGAGGATATGGGCAGTCTCATTAAGATAGAATCTATGAACGCTGAAGAAGATCTGTTTTCATTGTTTTGTTCTTATTTCAATGACGAATACCACCAACTTGAACTCACGGAAGAGAATAAACCTGTTATTCGGAGTATTATAGAATTAGTAAACAGTCATACCATGACCATTATGCTTATTGCCACAGCCATGCGTGAATCAGAAATACCGCCTAAAACCATGTTAAAACGATTACAGGAAGGGTTTGAAAAATTACGTACTGAAATCGAATTAGACAAGGAAGGACTTGATAGTGCATCGCGTGAACAGACGATAGAAATGCATATCCAGACCTTATTTGATATGTCGGAGATAGAGGCAAATACAAATTATGCCTATATCATGACCAATATGGCGATTGTTCCCGAATCTGGACTGGAGCTGAAAATATTCTATAAATGGGCTTTAAGTGAATGGTATAAAAATGATGATTCTGATGATAAAAACTATACAGATATGAATCATTTGATTAAACGAAACTGGATCAAAGTTACATATAAAGAAAAAACGCCATATATTTCTTTGCATCGTTTAATCTCTGATGTTGCTAATAAAAAGTTAAAGCCCGATAGTAACAAATGTAGTAAGCTAATTGAACACCTTGTTGATGTTGCTTTCAATGATTTTGGCATTGAAAAAGATACACAATACCGTGTCTTAGCAGAGAAAATTGTTAATATGCTGGAACTAGCCTGTAAACGGATACATGATGAAACAATACTTTCGGCTAAGTTATGGTATTTATTTTCCACTTCTTCTCATTGGCTAGCGGATTTTGATAATGCATTACAATATTTTAAAAAAACTGCAAAAGTCTATGAAAAAAAATATGGTGTAGAAAATGATGAGACGTTAGATGCTTATAGCCAAATCGCAGAAGCCTACTTTGCAAAGGGGCAATATGATCAGTCACTTTATTGGGCGTACAAGTTGAATATCATTCAGGAACAAAAACTAGGCAATAAGCATCCAGATACAGCAGAAGCATATAACCTAATATCAAGAATATACTTAGCTCAGGCGAATTTCTCTGAATCTTTAAAGTGGGCATATAGTGCGCTAGATATTTTTAATAATCTCCCAGATCAGGAGAATACAGAGATTTTATCAACTTATTTTCTTATTATGAGTGCTAATAATGCAATGGGGAATCCCTCTCAGGTAAGCGAATGGTCTAAAAAGATTTTGTCAGCTAATAAAACATCGGATAAAGATTTCTTTGATTTTTCTACAATGCTTTGTGATACCGTAAACTCCATTGGAAGTTTGGCTCAAGGAAATCTTCGCCAAGCTTTAGAAAAGAGAAAGAGTACTTTAGAGGCAATAGAAAATGTATTTGGTCCAAGACATCCGAATACCGCTAATTTGTATACTATTATTGCGGATCTACATCATCGACTAGGAGATTATTCACAGGCATTAGAAATGGCGCAAAAGGCATTAGATATTCATGGAAATGTACCTGGAGTAAAAGAACACCCAGACATAGCTGTAATTTATACATTAATTTCTAGTGTTTATGCTTCACAAAAAGATTATGATCATATGCTAGAATGGGCACAAGAGGCATTAGGAATATTCGAAAAAGAATCAAATTTGAAACATCCAAAAAGGTGTGATGCTTATTATAATATTGCAACTTTTTATCTTGTTCATAAAGACTATATTCAGGCAGAGGAGTGGTTTCAAAAGGCAGTGTTGACTTACGAAGAAAGCCTCGGTAACGAAAGTCTGAATACTGCCGGTATTTCTATGAGCATTGCAAATGCCTACAATGCACAAGACTTATATAATCAAGCGTTAGACTGGTACCAAAAAGCGGTCGGGTGGTATCAAAAAGCTGCCGACCAAGGGAACGCCTATGCGCAGAACAACTTAGGCAATTGCTATTACAGCGGCAAAGGCGTCGAGCAGAATTACGAAAAAGCGGTCGGATGGTATCAGAAGGCGGCTGAGCAAGGGTATGCCAATGCGCAGATCAACTTAGGCTATCGCTATTACGACGGTAAAGGCATTGAGCAGAGTTATGAAAAAGCAGTCGATTGGTATCAGAAGGCGGCGGATCAAGGAAACGCGGAAGCACAGAACTCCTTGGCGAATTGTTATTATGACGGAAAAGGAGTTGCGCAGGACTACGAAAAAGCGGTTGAGTGGTATCAAAAGGCGGCTGACCAAGGGTATGCCCATGCGCAGATCAACTTAGGCTATCGCTATTATGACGGTAAAGGCGTCGAGCAGAACTACGAGAAAGCAGTCGATTGGTATCAGAAGGCGGCGGATCAAGGGTACGCCAGTGCGCAGAACAACTTAGGCAATTGCTATTACAGCGGCAAGGGCGTCGAGCAGAACTACGAGAAAGCAGTCGATTGGTATCAGAAGGCGGCGGATCAAGGGTACGCCAGTGCGCAGAACAACTTAGGCAATTGCTATTACAGCGGCAAGGGCGTCGAGCAGAATTACGAAAAAGCGGTGGGGTGGTGTCAAAAGGCGGCTGAGCAAGGATATGCCAATGCGCAGATCAACTTAGGCTATCGCTATTATGACGGTAAAGGCGTCGAGCAGAGTTACGAGAAAGCGGTCGGATGGTATCAGAAGGCGGCGGATCAAGGGAACGCGGAAGCACAGAACTCCTTGGCGAATTGTTATTATAACGGAAAAGGAGTTGCGCATGACTACGAAAAAGCGGTGGGGTGGTATCAGAAGGCGGCGGAGCAAGGGTATGCCAATGCGCAGAACAACTTGGGCAATTGCTACAACAGCGGCAAAGGCGTTGAGCAGAACTACGAAAAGGCAGTTGAGTGGTTTCAAAAAGCAGCCGACCAAGGGTACGCCAATGCCCAGATCAACTTAGGCAATTGCTATTATAGAGGCAATGGCGTCGAGCAGAGTTATGAAAAAGCTGTTGGGTGGTATCAGAAGGCGGCAGAACAAAGGTATGCGGAGGCGCAGAATAACTTAGGCATTTGCTATTACAGAGGCGAGGGCGTTGAGCAGGATTACGAGAATGCTGCTAAGTGGTATCAGAAAGCGGCGGAGCAAGAGTATGCCAATGCGCAAAACGATTTAGGTACTTGCTATTACAGAGGCGAGGGCGTTGAGCAGAGTTATGAAAAGGCCGTAAAGTGGTATCAGAAGGCGGCGGAGCAAGGGTATGCCAATGCGCAGATCAACTTAGGCTATCGCTATTACAGCGGTGAGGGTATTGAGCAGGATTACGAGAAGGCTGTTGAGTGGTATCTGAAAGCGGCGGATCAAGGGAACGCGGAAGCACAGAACAACTTGGGCAATTGCTACTACAGCGGCAAAGGCGTCGAGCAGAACTACGAGAAAGCAGTCGATTGGTATCAGAAGGCGGCGGATCAAGGGAACGCGGAAGCGCAGAACAACTTGGGCAATTGCTACTACAGAGGCGAGGGCATTGAGCAGAATTACGAAAAGGCTGTAGGGTGGTATCAGAAAGTGGCGGAACAAGGTAACGCCGATGCGCAGATCAACTTAGGCAGTTGCTATTACAGCGGCAAAGGCATCGAACAGAACTACGAAAAGGCAGTTGAGTGGTTCAAAAAAGCAGCCGACCAAGGATACGCCAATGCCCAGATTAACTTAGGCTATTGCTATTACAGAGGTGAGGGCGTTGAGCAGAGTTATGAAAAGGCAGTTGAGTGGTTCCAAAAAGCAGCCGACCAAGGATACGCCAATGCCCAGATTAACTTAGGCTATTGCTATTACAGAGGTGAGGGCGTTGAGCAGAGTTATGAAAAGGCAATTGAGTGGTGGAAAAAAGCAGCGGAGCAAGGCAATGAGGATGCACAGCGTTGCTTAGATCAGATGCTTTCTGGAACAAGTTGATATCTGTTTGCACTACGATAGGGTGAATGAGCTTCTGGTTTACGAGGGTATGGCGAAATGGACGGAGATACAATACCTATTGTTCCTGAACGAGGTTTCTTATGCCAAGCGGCAGGAGATTTACACTAGGCTACGTAGCGACGCATATGGGTTGGTGTTTGTAATGTACGCTGACGATGAGCGGTATAAGCTTTTGTATGGGCCTGGGTACAGAAAAGATTCACCTTTTAATAAGGAATGGCCGTTGTAGTTGCCACTAGGGTAATTTATTTTTTTCGCCTAAACTTTTTGAATATTGTAAAGACATTTCTGTATATCCGTTTTTTCAAGGGGAAACGGAGTGTTTTCATCTTTTATACCACTTTCCAGAATTATTATTTCCATATCTTTTTTTTTAAGTATTCTTCAGTTTTATGTAATGCTTCTTTACTTAAAATAAACTCTCGCCTCATATGAACAATTATGTTTTATGCCCATTTCAGCTCACTTGTTGCTCTGCCACTTATTACTTCCCCATGAGATATATAACTATCATGTTTACAATCTTCAAATATTTTAAGGTATTTTTTTATCTCTATTAGCTTTCCCTTTTTAATTTCCACATTTTTCATATTCGAAGTAATTTCCATATTTTTTCAGTATAATGTCGGTTTGCGAATTACCAAAAAATAATTATCATCAATCTCTTCACATTCAAAATTTCGTTTCTTATATATCTCTAAAGACGAAGCGTTTGACATATCGCTGACTAAATAGTAATCCTGATAATTTTCTATTGCAAAATCAATAAGTTTTTTTGCAATACCCCTTCTTCGATATTTATCTGAAACCCCCATTGATAATAAATATATGACATCATCTCCATAATTATCAATTTTATCGTGAATTTCTCTTCTATAAGGAATCTCTTTTTCATGAGAATATTTTCTAAAAATTGTTTCAAACTGTTCATGATGATAATTCTTTGTTTTGTGATAATCAAACAACAATAAAAAGCCAATAAGGTTTTTTTTCTTATAAACACCGTATGCGCCATCTTTTCTTAAACAAAATAATAATATACTTGAAAAGGAAGGGCTTTTTAGTTCTTCTCGCGTAGACTTATTTGAGAAAACTTTTGAATAATAGGGATCATTCTCAAAACATTCACAAAAAAGGGTTTGCAAATTTTCGAATTGTTCTTTATTAAGTTTGACAATATTAGAATCAGCCCTAAGAAATTTATTTAAAAAATTTTTAATATCAGAAAGACGTATTTTGATAAAGTTAATAAATTTATTAATATATCTTATTGGTTGAATATTTAGAATAATACCTATAATAATTATCAGTAAACAGATACCACCTGGGATTATCAATTCATTATTCAATATTATTTTACTCATCAACAATATTTTATTCTCATCAAAAAATTTTTTTGATAATAATTCTAGTGTATCCCATATTGCAATAACTGTAAAAATTACACCCATCCAGTTCAAAATTTTTGAATTCCTATTTAAATTTATCGAGGTATGTACCTCACAATAGCTTTTTAAAAGTTCTCTTTTGCGGTCATAATCAGCAAATATATCATTTATACGAAATTGTTTATATATAAAATCTGCTTCCTTTTGGGCACCTAAATATCGGTAATTTAGTTTCTCAAATAAAGGCCTCGTATTAATAAATCGCTTAAACATATTTTCAATTTCTTTCATTTTAGGATTACTTATTTGTTTATTTATTTGCATACTTGAAACAATGCAGGCTGTGATCTTAAATATTTCATTTTCCAAAATAAATAAAATATTTGCCTCGCTACTAAAATCCTCATTATTTGGATCTTTCGATATTCTTTTGTAAAATGAATCCTTATCTTCCTCATTAATAATATAATAATAAGTATAAATTGAAGCAAAAGCCTTATATGATTCATACATATTATAATCATCGTAAAATTTTTCTTTTTTTGTTAAGAAAAAATCTTTAGTATTTCCTTGTCTTGGATGGAATACATATTCATTAGTATTTTCTGATAATTCTATTTGATGACTAAATCCCTCTTCGTTTTTATATTCTTCTGCGGCCAATATATTAAATAATTTAGTATTCTTGTCAATATTATTAATCGCATCAAATTGATCTGTATCTGAAAATATAATATGATAAATTTTCCCAAGATATTTATGACCATAGTTGTTATTTAAGTAGTTCCAAAAATAAACTATTTGTGAATTTTCATTTTCGCTAATATTACACCATAATTTATGAGACTGATCCATTAGCAATGTTAGATCGTGATAATTAATATCTGGTACAACAAAATAAATAATATCAAACGAAAAAGAGTCTTTTGTATCTAATGATTTTTTAATAGATAGTTTACTATGTACGGTAAAGAAGTTATAACAAAATCTCGGAATAAAATTTTTATTTGATTCATCATCGTATAATTCATCTTTATATAATATAACTTGTCCAAAAATTAAAGGTTTTCTTTCAGTCGTTATCACGTTTGATTCATCAATAGAAATCAATTCATATTTACCATGTTCTTTTATTTGTTTACAGAATATTTTTGCATACTTCAATATGTTTGATTTATTATCATAAGAAGCATTTTTTATTTCCAATTCATATTCCTTATATTTCAAGGAATTATCGTTGGATTTTTTTAGAAATGCTTCTGGTTTTGGAAAATTTTTTTTTCTTTTTGTGTTATAACATGGAATAGCAAGAATCAAATCAAAATTGTCTTTTTTTTTTCTTAATGATCCCCACATTAATTTTATCCCATCATTCATTTCTTTGTAATTTTTTAGTCCAATATGATTTAAAAAATGTTCGCCTCCCTCAGTAAATGCGTATGATACCATATCTCCTATTTCAATCTTTGAAAAATCTTCATTAAGAATTTCTGAAAAAAGTTTTGAAATTCCTTTTTTTTGAAATTCAGGTTTAATGGCGGCTGATAATAGGAAAATAATATTATATTCATCTTTCAAACTACAAATATCTGTGCTTGCAATATCTCCATCATACACCTTTTCTCCTTCCATAACCAATTCATAAAAATTTTCAGTAATCGGAAAATAACAAAGGTATCCAATGATTTTTCCATCGGAAAGAGCAAAAATGTAAGAATCCTTATATGCTTCGTAACGTTCAATATCGCTTTCTTGGGTGGCCAATGCATCGTCATGGAAAACAGACCTGTCTATCTCCTGAATAGAATCAAAAATTTCTTGTCGGCTAAAACCTAAAAGGTTTATTCCTTCTTGCCATTTTAAAACCTCTAAATTCTCCATCTTGTTTTCCACTGTTAACCTTTAAAGTAGGGTGTCCCTCCCGCAGTTTTAGTATCATTTTACTTTAAAATGTTTTTTCATGCAAGTAGACGAATTGCTTCAAAATAAATCTAACCCAAAGGGATCCGTGCCTCAAAATAAAAATCTAACCCAAATATGCTTGTCCGAGGGAGGGCTCGGAGGGCGGAATGGGGTTATCCATGCAAGAGAAAAAGGC